>Ga0307379_10002617_pt1 | contig 26546 bp, 21 predicted proteins | sample UN2MG_FD_202237 | JGI IMG/M metagenome (GOLD analysis project Ga0307379, IMG submission 202237) | Soil microbial communities from Risofladan, Vaasa, Finland - UN-2 | ecosystem: Environmental > Terrestrial > Soil > Coastal area > Acid sulfate soil | place: Finland: Risofladan, Vaasa | collected...
CAAGCACATCTTCAAAACTCGCTATATCTCCTTTAAGCGTCGGCCCCCGCACAAGCATGCCCGCCGGATGAAGGGACTTGCCACTACGGCTCCAACTCATACGCACCAGTATCGAATAATAAGGGTCAGAAATATTGCGCAATCGACAAACTGCTTTAACCGCATAAGCCTGTCCACCTTTAATGTCGCTGATTTCCTGAAGCACCCCACCGACAGCGTATGGGTCCCCCGCCGCTTTAATCAAAAGCCCTTCGCCAATACTTTCGAACCGGCATGCCGTCTTGTCCAGCACAGGTTTCCAAGCAGACCAACCGTTTGGTAATTGCTCATCGCCGGCCGATTTAAACGTCGGATTGGTTACTAATTCCTTCGCCTCAACGCCCTGAACACCACGGAAAATAATCCCGCCGAAACAAACAATGACCAATACTCTAAAGACAAATCGCTTCCACATTTTCAACTCCTTGGTTTATCCCAACGCAGGTAAGAAAAATAACCTGCGTTTTAACTATAAGCTCGGTGAAATAATCTATTTAGCCCCTCATTGTATGCAGGGCTTTTATGCTCTATTTGTTTTCCATCTGTTCAATTGTTGTACGTGCTACCCGCTGTACATAGTTATCCGAATCCTTCAGGGCAATCTTAATCTGAGGCAGGGCCGGCCGGGCTTTTTCGCCAATCTTATTTAGAGCAATAATCGCATACAGCCGGGCCTTATCTGTCTTATCTTTCAGTGCCTCAGCTAAAACAGGCAGCGCTTCTTTCTCCCGGCCCCAGTCGCACATCGCGTGCGCCGCTGCGATACGGACAATTGCTGCGGGATCCTTAAGCGATTTTCCAAACGCCGTTTTTGCACGCGTGATATCGGAAGAGCTTTTACAATTATTGTGCAAACCTATCACAGCCCAATAACGAACAGAAGCATGCTTATCATCCAAAGCCATGAGATATTTCGGTATTGCTTTTCTGCCCTGGCCGTCCAGCTCTTTAATCCTCCTCAGGCTTTCGAGCAAGTCGGTTTGATTGAGCTTATTCCGCCAGTGCTGTGTGTCTTTAGCAGGTGTTTGAGGACGCTGTGACATTGTGACTTTGTCATCGAATTTGAACCGGACTTCGCCGCTGTCCTTAAAGCCGATGCGACAGGCTTTGGCGTGCAGTGTTTTGCCAGGCGTAAGCCATACGGATTTTTTATATAGTTTCCAATCGGTCTGACCCACTCCGTCGCCACTGATTCTGTAAACAATAGAAGCTCCGGCTGTCGGACAGGCGATTGTAATACGACGCGCATCCTGGCCCGGCTGCCACTTCGGTGACCAGAAAACAGGTTCCGCCGTCTGTTGGTACTTACCTTCGGGCCGCTTCATTTCGTCAAATTCAGGCTCAGGAATCAACCCGATATCACCGGTCTGGCTCACCCATTTTTTATGGGCTTTGCGCATTCGCTCAAGCACTTTTTCATACTTAGGATTATCCGCCAGATTATTAACCTCATGCGGGTCGCTAAGTGTGTCATATAATTCTTCAACCGGTTTGGTTTCCTCGAAATACTGCTTTTGAGGTCCCTTTAGTTTGCCTTCTGCATTGAGACGGCGCATCTCCTGCATTGTCGGCATCTGGTTCATATAATCGATATCCTGGCCCCGGGTTAAGTGCCACATATAGTTTCGAATATATTTGTAACGCTTGTCGCGCACCGCGCGGATAAGGTCATATGCCTCATCCATCCGGTCCCGTGCAGCGAAAATATACTCTCGCGGCCCGGCCTTTTGACGGCCCAGGAAAGCCCTGCCCTGTATGTGCTGTGGTATCTTTATATCAGCCAGCGACAGCATAGTAGGTGCAAAATCAATGAAAGCCACCAGGTCGTCGTTTACTGTGCCGGGTTTGAACGCAGCGGGAACTCCCGGCATTACAAGCTCTCTCAATTTCTTCGGTACGCGAATAACCAGCGGAACTCTCAGGCCCGAATCATAAATCCATCGCTTGCCGCGAGGCAGGCCTCGCCCGTGGTCGCCCCAGAACCACACTATCGTATTATCGGCAAGGCCCTCGTCTTCGAGCTGTTTGAGGATGTCACCAACCTGCTTATCCATCAGCGTAATAACATCGTAATACTGGGCCCAGTCTTTGCGAACAGCGGGCGTATCAGGATAATAAGGCGGCAGGACAGCTTTAGCCGGGTCGTGTTTCTCGTTTGGTCCAAGAGCCGCCAAACGATTTAGCATACTTTTGCTCCTGTTGCGTATTTGACTTTCGTGCGAAGTTGTGAAATTGAAAACAGCGAAGAACGGCTGGCCTTCGGCGCGACCTCGCCAATGTGCCTTACGACCGTTCTCGTCCCAAGCACTTAGCGGAGGATTAAATTGATAATCGGTTTTGGAGTTATTAGTACAATAATATCCCGCAGCCCTGAGGTACTCACTGAAACATTTAACATATGCCGGCGGTACGCCCTGACAGCGCATATGATGCGTCCCTATAGTAGTTGGGTACATTCCGGTGATGATACCAGAGCGCGTCGGGGCACAAACACCTGCGTGCGAATATACATTGTCATAGCGCACACCCTGAGAGGCAAGTTTGTCGATGTTTGGCGAAACGGCATAACTATCACCATAACAGCCGAGGTCCGGGCTGATGTCCTCGCAACTTACCCAGAGGATGTTCGGCTGTGTTTTCGAGATTTCCTCTGCATTAACGGGAATTTGGGGCAAGAACATTGCAGCAATCGAACCTGAGCCAATCTGCAGGAACCTGCGCCTGTTTACATTGTTTATGGAACTTGTCATAAACGTTACCTCCACACATCAGGGATTAGATTGTTTTTTTTACCAATATTCGCAAAATACTTATATGAGGCAAGATTACCCGCCTGCATATTTTTTTAACTTTTTTATTATAATCCGTTGAAGTCAATAAGCAATTCAAATTCCAACGGGCAAGAACTTTAAGATTGCTTATTGATTACCGATTATTTACTATTTCGTTTTGACGGACTGGGAAATTCCGAGTATGGTATTGTATGAAAGTTCGTACGGTTTATTAGGTTCTTTTTTAAGGCAATGTAGTTACTAATTCAGTGTCATAAAGAGAAAGAGAAAATGGCAGAACCTGAGAGCGATGATGAGATTTTGCAACTCGCGATTGACAAAGAGGTGGAAGCATACAACTTTTACCTGGCATTGGCGAACCGTGTGGCAGATCAGCGCATACGCGAGGTCTTTGAAGATTTGGCCAAAGAAGAGTTAGAGCATAAGGCCAGGCTGGAGCTGGAAGTTATGAAGACAGGCAAAACGATTGCAGTTGAGCAAAATCCGGCCCGACCAGAGAGAAGCTATATTGTATCAAATGACCCGTCACCTTTGGATATGGATTACAAGGATATGCTTATGCTGGGAATGGAAAAGGAAGAAGCAGCATTCAGGACTTATGTAAATTTGGCGGCAAGCGTTAATAACGAGAAATCGCGAGAAGTGCTTTTGGCATTAGCCGAGGAAGAAGTCAGGCACAAACTTCGGTTTCAAACCGAATATGATATACTTCTTAAGAAGCGATGAGCTGCAGGTAGTTTTGCTGCTATATTTTCCCGTGAATATAAATTTCGCACCAGATTGTAACCGAAGTTGTTGCTTATAAGGATTTGGCAGTTGCTTCAGAGCAAAATTTACTACCACACGAAGGGGCCGGTTTTACTGAGTAACTGATTATGTTCTTAAAGTATTTGAAAGACTGCCGGGAATTCATAGCAGGTGATGATTCAATTCTACGTGAGCTTTTGCACCCCGAAAAAACCGGTTTGCAAATTCGCTACAGCCTGGCCCATGCAGAGGTCCCGTTCGGCCAAATGACCAAACCACATAAACTTCAGGCAGCCGAGGTTTATTATATAACAGCCGGACACGGTTTGATGCATATAGATGATGAGTCACTCGAAGTCAGTTCTGAGTGTGCTGTTTACATTCCGCCGGATTCGATGCAATATATCGAAAATACAGGAAATTCCAACTTGAAATTCCTATGCATAGTAGATCCTGCATGGCGAAAAGAGGACGAGGAGGTTTTTGGTAATTGACACTTCAAGGCTCCCACTGAGGACAGGAGAAACAGAGACTCAAAGTTCGCGAATGAGCGTCAACAATTGAAGTTGCTATTGACTAATTTGCACATTTTGACTATTGTATGATGTGAATATAGGTAAAATCATAACTGTGGCCAGTTTTTTGAAAGGAGAATTTAGAAATGAACAGACGAGAGTTTCTAACAACGGGGAGCCTTGCCGGGATAGCAGGTATGAGTCTTTCGGCAGCAACCGCGATGGGTGGTGAGAGCAAACAAGAATATTTAGAGTTCAGACAATATCGTCTGCACGTTGGTACGAAGAAAAATCTTCTCGGTAATTTTCTGCGTGATGTGGGAATACCTGCGATGAACCGCATAGGAATCAGAAAAGTCGGGGTCTTCAATGCGATGTATGGGCCTAACAATCCCACGCTTTATGTTCTGCTTGTACACAAATCTTTGGACACGGTGATGAATTCGGCCTCAATGCTGATGGATGACAAAGAATATCGAAAAGCAGGTGCTGATTTTGTTGATGCGCCGTTATCTGAGCCGGCCTTTGTACGAATGGAAAGCTCGCTGATGTTAGCTTTTAAGGACATGCCAAAACTGGAAGTGCCGGAAAAGAAAGACCGACTTTTCGAGCTTCGGACTTACGAAAGTCACAGTATTAAAGCATCCAAGAAGAAAATTGAGATGTTTAACGAAGGCGGGGAGATAGCTATTTTCAAAAAAACAGGCTTGCAGCCGGTATTTTTCGGCGAGACATTAATCGGTCCGCTAATGCCGAATCTGACCTATATGCTGGTCTTTGAGGACATGGCCAACCGTGACAAAAAATGGAAGGTATTCGGCGCCCACCCGGACTGGAAGAAGCTCAGTTCCGATCCTGCATATAAGGATACTGTTTCCAACATAACCGATATAATCCTGCGGCCGGCGAAATATTCGCAGATATAACAGCCACTGTTGAGTATGCAACGGACCAGTTAACCAAGCTCCATCACTGTAGCGATGGAGCTAAGGCGGCTAGTGAATTAACGTGTATCTGGTTTTTTTCCGAGTATTTTGAGAGTTTCTCTGATGACAGGTAATGCTTTGGTTTGAACATCAGGGTCGTAAAAATCGCCGGTTACCTCCATTTTGATAACGGCCCGCCCAAGACCTTCGGTAAGAGACTGCCAAACAGAAGGGTCGTCTGTGGCAAGCCGCCGGCCTCGGGCAGTAAGAACCAAATCCACATTTCTTGTTTTCAAATCCATCATGCCTGAGCCATAAAAAGCAACGGCCTGGCCTGAAAGGTCGAGCTTCTTAACAAGCAGGTCATTGCGCCTGATATAAGAATCAACGAACATCTGGTCAAAAGCAAAATCCTTCGACTCGGTTAATTTCAATACCTGCAAAAGCTTACCCAGGGGCGAAAGCTTTCCGACCTGCATATCTCTCATTGTGAGTTTGCAAACACCGACACGTGAGGAACTATCACCAATAATAGCATTAATGCTCAATGAACCGTCCATTCTCCCGCTTGTATATCGGTTCTCTGCAATCTCTTTGCCCTTTGTATCCGAGAGAAACTGCTGTAAATCAACATTGTCAAAAACCACCTGCAGCAGATACTCTGAAGCTTTTCCGGCCGGTTGTTTCAACTCAAACTTTCCTATTGATTTCCCACCGTAATAATCTGCGATTAAATCTTCGGTTGACCAGCGCCGCAAGTCATGGTCATAAAAGATATCCGCCTTTAGATTAGTGAAAGATTTGCCCTGAATCCTGAGGGTACCGCCATCAACAGTTGCCTGGCAATTACTTAGGCCCTCACCGGTATTATATAAGCCTTTTATTGTTAGTACTGCATCCAATTCGGTTTCGGCATCAGACAATTTGAAACTACAGTTTTTGAATGCGATGTCACCAGTGAAATCAACGGACTTTTGCCCATCATCCACGGGCAAGATTCGCATATTCTTAAAATCCATATCAAATCGGCCTGAAGGTGCCAGCCCGTCAGATAATGACCGAATATGTTTCGGCAAGAATGTGGTCAGACACTCGTCGAGGAAAATGTCTTTAGCCGAGATATGTAAAAGGGCACTGCTGAAAGAATTGTCAGCCAAAGCTATTCGGCCATTCAGTTTGATAGTTGAGTCATCTTCTGTCGCTGAAATATTATCATCTAAAGCTGCGGTAATATCTTTAAGAGTTATACTATCTTTTGTTATCGACAAGGCGCCGGTGATGTCTTTGAGGGGATATGGAAGCTGTGGAAAATCGGCGCTGTCACCCAGACAATCCATAGTTACCCTGTAATCGGGCGGGGTTGCCGGGCTCTCTTTGTTCAAATCGACAACGAGATTAAGTTTGCCCTGTGGTTTCAATTCGGTAACAATTTCTTTCAGCGATTCAGGGACGAAACCAAACAAATCATCGTTTAACATTATCTGCTCAAAATTCAGTGACAACTGATAGCGTGATTGCCGGCTTTCCCTGTCCGGCCATATTCTGCCGGCCAACGAAACCAAACCATCACCATACCTGCCGGAGAAATTCCTGACAGTTATCGAGTCAGGTGTAAAAACGGCATTGGCCGATATATCAGATACAGGCGATGAAAATCGGTCGGATATCAAAGAAGCTTTTTTGAAAGACAAGTCGGCCGTAAAAGCAGCCGGTTCGGAATCCCGACCTGAAATCTTTATCAAGCCGTCAGCCAGACCCGTGGGTTGGATTTGATTGTACAAATCCCTTTGCCTGTCCGGCAATGACGCCTCGAGTGCTGAATCGAGAGGGACATTGTTTACTTTGACCGATACATCATATACTGAGTTACTGTCGGTATTGGCTACTACTTCGCCATTTATGGTTATTTTGCACTCGCTGACCTGCGAAAGCACATCCGAAAAAATTACATTGCCGTGTTCGAAAAAGAGGCTGCCTGTAAGATTTTTTAATGGATAAGGAAAACGCCGGTATACAGCTTCGGCACCACATAGCTCGACGGTTAATTTTCTTTCCTCGTCCATTTGTGAATTCCGGTTGAGCTGGTAATCTATTGCTGCAAATCCATTCGGAGAAAAAGCCGACCATGATTCTTTCTGTTTTGTGTCCAGTACACTATACAAGTCATTATCCAAGGCGATATTGTCACTCGTAATCGCGACCTGGTACTTCCAATCCGGCCCGAAATCCCGGCTCCAGCCATTAAAGAAAAGCTCAACATTGCCGTGTTTGCCCTTCAGGTTGTTCAGAGCCACGCTATTTTTGGTAAAATCTATCCGGCCGGCCACATGTTCTACTGTGTACGGGAAATTGAAGTAGCAAAAAGCAACATCCTTACAATAAACTTCACCGGACAATGTGCATTCGCTAAGTCGGTTTAAGTTGCCTGATGCGTCAAGATCAAGATCTATTCGTCCATAAGGCTGGTATCGGTTGAAAAATTTTTGCAACGCAGCAAATGGGCTGGACTTCTCCAAAAATGCGGGCCCAACCAACGCCAATTTGTTAAGTGCCGGACTACGCTTAGAATGCAAGTCATCTATCCTGAGCTTCAGCGAGAAGTCATTATCCCTGTCATATTTCAGTTCCGCAGCCAGGCTTTTTTCTATTATCCAGGCCATTTCAAGCTCAGGAACATCCACAGATGAAATCCCCCCGGTAATCTCAATATAGCCCGGCTTCCAAAATCCGTCCAGCCGGCTTTGACCATAACCGGAGGCCATTGTGGCCGTCGTCATTTCAAAGCTATGGCCTTTTTGAGTTTCCTCATCGAGCCTAAATATTGCATTAAGAGGTACTGAAAGAGCAACTTCTACCTTTCCGTTTGAAATCTTGCTGTATTGCAGTGTTCCCGCTTTGAGATGAATACGCGGCATTTTGCCGGAGGTTCCTTTCGGCGGCTTGATAGTAAGTGCCGACAAATTCCACCAGCCCGTATCGAGGTCGTATTGAGCGTTGAAGGCAAAATCACTGACATCAATAACTTTCAGCCGTGGCCGCAGTAGCAATAAGCTCCTTAGACTAAAGCGTGCATATACTGTTTGGGCTTTAAGTATTGTATCATCATCGTCTCGCTTCTCGTAGGGGCTGATGACAAGCTCTTTAATGAGGACCGAACCATCCGTGTGAAAATTAACAGATTCGGTTTTTATCTTTGTGTTGGTCAACTCGGCAATCTGCGACAGGGCAATATGGCACAAAGCCCGACCTGCAAGGATGAAAAAAAGCCATAGAAGAACAGCCAGAATCAAGACTTCTGCAAGCCATCGCATTACACCTTTGGATTCCAGGTTTTTAATTTTGATCCGGGCCATAGAGGACACACACAATTCAGGATACGTAGTTGTTAGTCCTTTGTTCGTTATCTATAAACTTTCAACTACCCACTTTATTCGACAATCAATCGCCACTTCCTTTAATCGCTTTATCCGCGATATCCCGACGGCAATAAGCACCGTCGAATTTTATTTTTTCCACCCCTCTATATGCCCTTTCCTTTGCATCCTTGATTGTATTGCCCAGGGCGGTTACGCCCAGGACTCTGCCGCCGTTTGTAACAATATCTCCGTTTATATCTTTGGTGCCTGCGTGGAATACGATAACATCTTCAATCTGTTGAGCTTCTTCCAGGCCGACTATTTTTTTGCCCTTTTCATAATCACCGGGATAACCACCAGAAGCCATCACTACACAAACAGCCGGTCGCCGGTCCCATTCGAGGGTAATACGGTCTAATGTGCCGTCACAGACAGCCAGAAGAACTTCCAGCAAATCGCTTTTGAGCCTTGCAAGAATTGGCTGCGTTTCAGGATCGCCAAAGCGCACGTTAAATTCCAAAACTCTCGGCCCGCCGCCGGTAATCATAACTCCCGCGTATAGCACGCCCTTATACGGTGTGCCATTTCGATTCATACCATCAACGACCGGGACAAGAATTTCATGCGTTATATGACTTATCAACTCCTCAGTAACTACAGGCGCAGGACTGTAAGCCCCCATACCTCCCGTATTAGGGCCGGTATCGCCGTCCCCGATGGCCTTGTGGTCCTGCGAGGATTCCATAACATAGATATTTCGCCCATCCACAAAGGCAAGTATCGATGCCTCTTCGCCGAGCAGTTTGTCTTCGACGATGATTTTGTTACCTGCCGCTCCGAATATTTCGTCACACATTATTTTTTCGGCAGCCAGGATTCCATCTGCAGGGTCATCACAGACAAAAACTCCTTTGCCCTTAGCAAGACCAGCAGCCTTTACCACAACCGATTCGTCCCTGCTCGCGATATATGCCTTGGCATCGCTGAATCTATCGAAGCATCTGCCTTCAGCCGTAGAGATGGAACTGGAACGCATCATCTGCTTTGCAAACGCTTTATCCGCTTCGAGCTGTGCGGCACCTCCGCTTGGGCCGAACGCCTTTATTCCGGCAGCCTCAAACTTATCAACAAGACCTGCGGCAAGAGGGCCCTCCGGGCCAACCACCACAAGACCAATATCATTCTGACGTGAAAAGTCCAAAAGCTCGTCGGTATTATCAGCGCTGACAGGAATATTTTCACCACATTGTGCAGTACCCGGATTTCCCGGTGCTATGTAAAGCCTGGTTAAGTCTTTCGATTGAGCTAATTTCCAGGCAATCGCATGCTCACGTCCACCGTTACCAATTAACAGTACATTCATCTGTTACCTCAAATTAATTGATTTTCATTTTTTCTTTCCGGTAAAATTTTTACACTGTCAATAGTCTAACAGAGGCAGCGGTTTTGCTCAAGCTGATATCTTACGGCTTTATGTCTGGGCAAATGGGGATATTATTGCTCAATACCCCACAGTCGAATGTCATCAAATTGGCCGGTATCGTCAAATGAGCCAACACCGATGCCGCCCCAGCCAAAACGATCGTTCACAGCGGTCATAATCGGCTCCGGCCTGTCATCGAAGAAGACCTCAATTGTGCCTTTTTCAGCGTCGCGCACCAATCGCACAGTATGCCAGTCGTCATCCCACTTTGTTCCTTCGGTCCGTGTCTCTGCAATAGATACTCGCGGTTCGGCATTAACAATAAATATAGAGTTCGCGTGAGCATCGGATTGATTGGCGATGTGCACATAATAAAAATGAGTCGGGTCCTGGTGTCCGAAAATCAGGCACATATCCCGATGGCCGTAATCCTTTGTAGTAGAACGCATCTTTAACTCCATTATAAAACTGCCTACAACCACATTCCGAACAAGATTTATATTGAAAGGTGAGGGGACTTGCGGTATATATTCGCTCTGTTTGTGCAGGGCCAGCACCTTGCCGCCATTTCCGGATTCGATTCTCCATGCGGTCGGATCGGTAGCCTTCCAGTCGCCAATTTCGTTATCCTCAAAATCAGCTTCGAACAACAACGGCACTTTTTTGCCGCCTACCACCTCGCTTAATCCGTTACATCCGGTTGTCACAGTGAGCAACACCATTAATACAATAGCTGCTTTCAAAAATATTCCTGTTCTCATCTTTGAGTCTCCTTTTTAATGAATATGTACTTTATTTCCTTTGAGTTTCATCCCAGTGTATTGAAATGTCACCATTGAGCCTCAATGTAAGGGCCTACGGGACCTTTCGGCGTAAGCTTGGGCCGGGACTTTAAAATGGCTTCGGCTATTGCAATATCACTTTGGCGTGTAATTTTAATATTAGAAGAGTCCGCTTCCACAATCGTTACCTTATCGCCCAATGCTTCGACTAATTGTGCGTCATCGCTGACCTTGCTTTGGTCCAGATGCTTCAGATTTTCATATGCCCTTTTGAGCAGTTCGACCGCAACGACCTGTGGGGTTTGCGCTTCGTAGAGATTCTCTCTATCAACGGTCCTGGTTATCGTGTTATCCTGTGCCTCTTTTATAGTTGCCGTTACCGGGCAGGCCAGTATGGCAGCACCTTTTTCAACAGCAGCGGCAATAACTTCGTCAATCAATTCTGCCGTCACACAACATCGACAGGCATCGTGGACAGCAATAAAATCGATGTCATCTTTGACAAGCTCGATGCCCTTATTGACGGTATCAAAACGCTCATCACCACCCAGGAAGATTGTCGTATCGAAAAACTTCAGATTAGGCCCCCACTTGATATTTACCAGCTCTTCATCTTCCGGCGAAATGCCTAATAGAATCTGTTTTACATCATTCCGGTTGGCGAAAATCTCGACGCTTCTCAGAAAAACCGCCCTGCCGGCCACATCGACAAATGCTTTCTTTCTTTTTCCACCGAATCGGCTGCTCGCTCCGGCGGCACAAATAATTGCAGCAATACTTCGACTCATACTCAAAGCTCCCGTTTACGCTTTTGTTGTTTTCAAATCCTCAAATCCATGCTTAAAATTCGATGCCGCGTCTGGCAGGCAGGCCTTTATCAAACGGATGCTTGATTTTTTTCATTTCCGTTACTAAATCCGCCATCTCTATCAATTCGCCGGTCGCGCCTCTGCCGGTCAAAACAATCTCAACAGCAGGGTCTTTTCTGTCAATAATACTTTTAATATCTTCCAATCTGGCCAGACCTTTTGAAAGGCAAAACACAATCTCGTCAAGTATAAGGACATCGTAAAACCTTTTTTCCGCAGTTTGAGCAATTCTTTCAAGGGCTTCGCTGATTGCTGTCCGCATCCGAGCAACGGCTTGCTCGTTTTTTAGAGATTCGGACATATCCCAGGGCATATCGATAGCTTCAGCCCTGATTCTGACAGCACCCAATTCCAGTGCAAACCGCTCACCAATATCAAGAGAGGGCGGTTTTAAAAATTGATATATCAGGACCTTGTTTCCCTGCCCGGCTGCACGCAGTGCCAATCCGAACGCAGCAGTGGTTTTGCCCTTGCCATCTCCGGTATAAATCTGGACAAGTCCTTGTTCCAACATAAGAGTATATTAAAAGAATAAGAGACAAATTAAAATAAAAAAAGAAACTCTGAAAAGTGCCGTTTCTCAATCCCATTAAGCGTTTATTTCGTCATAAACATTACGGTCCGTTTTTTTATTTGCCTGAACTGGAAACCTGGTCTTCAGAAGCTGTCCGACCGGTAAGCTCTCCTGCGTCATGGGAAGCAGGCTCTTCCAGAATAGATATATCTGTTGTGTATTCGGGATAAGAAAGAGAAAATATCTTCTTGAAGGTAAGCTTGGTTTTGTCCCGAAGCAAGTCGAGGACATAGAATTCATTCACATTTTGAAGAGCATTATTTCTGGCTTCATTGTCAAGGGCAAGTACTTCATCGGAGCTGAAATCCTGTACTATGTCGTACTTCCAGGGAACATTCTCCGCTTTTTCCAAAGGCAGCTTGTAAAACTTTCTGTTGTAGATTTCACAGCTTAAGATTCTCGGGTTCGGAAGCACGATTTGAATCATCTTTTGTGAATCGTTGATAGTGTAATCCATCTGGTCCAGCTCAAAACCTACTTTCAGCTTCGCCGTGTACCTTAACAGGCCTCTTTTCCAGCGAACGGTAATAATGCTGGTCTTCTTTTCTTTTATCTCCGTAACACCTTCGGTGATGTATTCCAGAACCGCTAATTCCGCAATCGCCTGGATGGATTTAATCAGAAACGTCGTTGTTTTCGACTCAGCCCTTGGCGCGGTGGACATTTTTTTCCCTATAAAAAAAGCCAACAGCCCTACGATTACAACACTGGTTATTGAAACAGCATACCACATTCTATTTATCCTTTCCGCCCCTATTAGACGTATTTGTCTGCAATACAGTGAGGTTGAACATCGCAAGGACATCCATCCAAATTTATTTAACCAGCTGTGCGGCCTGATATTTCTTTAGCTCACATCTTTATCTTTGTGTCTCAACTCTAAGATATGTTTAATGATGTCCTTTCTACTGATGATGCCCGCCAGGGACATATCATCATTAACAACTGGAAGGCCGGTAATATTTTTTTTCACCATCACTCTTATAGCTTAATATATCGGGGTCTGCTTTTTAACATAAGCCACATCAGCTGTCATAATGGTCTTTGCTTTGAATATCTCCATATTATTCTCCTTTTTTTAGCCGATTCGCGAAAAAACCATATTTCGCTTTTGGGTAATAAAATACCTATAACCAACGGCAACGTCAAAATAAAAATCCACAACCAGAGAAACATAAATCCGCCGGTGGCGGATAAATCTCGAATCCCTGACAGACAACTTTACTTTGTGTGAGCCTGCTTACAATAGCAGAAAATTTTTATGCAGATTATCGATGATTTTGGCGGGGCAGCTTTGAAAAAGGCGAGTTGGAATTCACAATATTACATTCCGGCAAACTCGTTTTGGGATAATTTGGCGCTGTGTATTTCAACCACCGAATCGAGCAGGTTTTTGTTTGCCATATTCCTTTTGATATATATACTTTTTGTTCTTGCCCGAATCTGTGACGATTCTATTTTATGGAGAAAATCAACAAGCTCGCCCAGCGACAAGCTCTCCAGCCTTACCTCAACAATTGTCTCGGAGTAATTTGAATCTATTTGCAATACATCCCTTTTCATTGTTTCAAGATTTTCTGCAAGGCCGCATTCTTCGATTAATGATTCTAAAAAAGGCAGCAACTCAAAAGTTTCCTTTTGGGAAGCAATATTTGTGTGCAAATTATCGAGCCTGCTGCTCAGTAAGATATATTTTTTGCTTATCGCACGAACTTTTTCAAGCTCCTGCTGATTTTCAGGTATGACCCGATCGAGTGTCTCAATCCTGGCAAGAGCGGGCTTGACTGCGACAGTAAACAAAGACCATGACGCTATGAAAATAACCAAGCCTCCGGCCAACAATTTTTCTCTTCGAGCTAAACGTATCATTTGGGCTCCTGTGTCGATAAAGACAGCAACATAGTAAAGTGTACCACACCGCTTTTGGATTGTTTTTGTATATCCTTCACGTCAACAAATGTGAAGCCGGGGTCTTCCTGTAAAAGCTGCTGCCATTGGTACACCGACTCGAACGAATCGCAGGTGCCATTAATCCTGGCTGTATCGGCAGCTATCAATATATCATCAACCTTTATATTTTCGGGCAAAGGACTGCTGGCACTTATTTTGTAAAGAACATCAAGCGGCGATAAACCGCTATCAGACAAAGATGCAAAAAGCCGGGAATCCCTGCGAAACGACTCGATCTTCTGCCCCAACTGGACAAGGGGATTTACAATATTTTTCTCCTCCGGCAATGTCGTCTTAAAAATCTCTGTGGTTTCTTTCTTTATGCGTGTATAAGCAGCTTCCAAATGGGACAATCGCATAAACATCCCAACCAGTAAGAAAACGGCTATTGCGCATATTAGTGCTGCACAAAAAACAAACTCTTTTATCAGGTTCAATGCCGGGGCAGCATCAGCTTTGTCAGCTTCGAGAAAGTTAATACCTTTAGTTTTTTCAGGTGCCAAAACCCTCAAAGCCAGACCTTCTGCAACACATACCGGTATATGCACCATTTGCCGGGACAGATTTTCCACCGCAGCATAGCAATCAACAATTGTGGTTTTAGAATGCAGATTTTCTTCAATCTTCTCCACCAGATGGCCAGAGGATTTGCCGGTTGTTATCAGGTAAATTTTAGTGTCCCGCTCGATATCCGCTCCGAACACTTTTCGCCAGGTAACCCGAACTTCTCGCGATATGACCTGGGCAATCTGCTCCTGAACAGACTCAATATTACTGTCAGATTCGGTAATAATTGGAATACTTCTAACAACTAAAATATCGTCGCGGCGTGTAACCGCCAAAGTAAGATAACACTCATCTATATACACAATGACGGCCTGACCGGCCATAATTTCCGGGTGATTTACCGCAACCGTTGAATGAACCGCAAAAATCGGCGCTTCCACCAGACCGGGATGCATTTTCGCCTCAGTGAAGATGTTTAGTCTTTCGTGAAGCGATGTCCTGGCCGACGCTGCTGTAAGAACAGAATATTTTCCATTCGGCATTGGATGGTATGAATATTCCTGAGCAACGATTTTATCCGCACCTACAGGGAAATTATGCTCCAGAGCAGACCAATTTCGTTCACGGATTTGTTCCAGTCCCTCAGCATCAGTTTCCAGGTTCCTGAAGAAAACGGCATCATGCGGCATAGAAATTGCGACATCCGCGCGCCTGTCAAAACCATATCGGTTGAAAAGCAGCCTCAGCATCTCTTCAGGCGAGTCCGTACTTCGACGTATTTGTGTGCCGAAGACTTTTTCAACGCAGAATCCCTTATCTGTGCGCACAACCTGTAACGCACATAAATAGAAAGGACCAACATCTATGCCGATACACCGCTTAACCATTACCTCTTCTCCTGCTTATCTTTATACAAATAACGCAATCGGCGCATATCTAAAGCTCTTTGTATAAAATCACATCAACATTTTTAGTTTCCATATTTCTGGCAAGAATAGCAACTGTCGTACGACTAAGCCCGTCAGCAGTCCCTTCTGAAGTAACACGATAGTATTTCTTTTTGGGGCTAACCGTAACAGTCTTCTCTATTGCCTGATAAATACCATCCTTCAAACCGGGAATTTCGCGCAGTTCCATAACGCTGCCAAAAGGTTTAATCTTTCGACGGTCAATTATCATCTGAGCCAAAACAGGGTCCATACTCTCCGACAAGCTCTGGATTACATGCTTTGATGCCCAATTAATGTTAATTTTGTCATCACCTCTCACCGTGATAAAGTCCCTTAAGCATCCGAAAATCTGCTGTGTTACGCCTTTGATCAACAGGAGATCTTCAGTTGTCTCGAATGAGTTATTCCTGCAGCGATATGGGGGTGTCAAGCTACTATAGTAATCTGACTCCGCCCCTGAATTTTCATGCTCAACGAAAGGCAGATACGTAACCTCATCATCGCTGTCAATCCAGTCGATAATTGAAGGGACCAGCTCATAACTGATATGAAAATCGCCAAAGTTCTCTCGATTCAGCAGATCGATAAGCCGAAGTAACCGGTCTATTAATTTTCTATTTAGTTCGCCGTTCTTCTCTATCAACAGGTTAATATTGAGCTTGCCGCTTTCTTCGGTTACAGCTATTAAACAGTTCCCCTCATCGATAGAAACAGTATTTTCTCCCGAAAGCAGATTTTGTAACTTCCTGTTTGCCTGCAAGTCTTCGTTATTCCTGACAGCCGCAATCGCTATATTCAGGCCTGCTCTTGCACAATTGCGTGCCTGTTCGGACTTTCGCAAGTCATCGGCGGCAAGCAGGCCGGCACGGCTCTTATAGTTGAATCCAAACAGCAAAATCCCCAGCATGATGACCATACACAGGACAACAACAAGCACAAATCCACTATGTTCTTTTGATGCTATTTTCAGTCTCATTATTTACCAACCAACGTTTCAGACAGACTTTCTCGACCCGGATTACTGGAGCAGCCCACATAGGCAATAGTACTATAGTGGCATTGCCGATAATTTTCGTCCTTACTGGTAATACCAATTTTCACTGCAACGGGGAGTTTTTTCTTTCGCTCGAAATCCCATTTACGGCACCATTGCCGCCCATCAAAAAAGTCTAATTCTACAGACTCAACGTTTACGAGAAGTTCTCGCCAATTTCTATCTTCAAGGTGCTCTTGGGGTGTACCAACGAATCTCCTCTGGCTCAGAGAAAGTGAGCCGCTGTTCTTATCAAATTTGTAAGCAACATCAAACAGTCCGTTCGCATACTCATCATCGCAGAAAAGCTTATTAGTAGTAACCAGATGCAAAGTCCCACTTCCGAGAGCATCCGGCTCATAACTAAAATAGATAACCGGACTCTTCCTGATTTTATTTGTTCGACCGGAATCTGTTCCGGCCAACTCTGTGTCCTCGATTGCCTCGCCGATGTACGAGCAGCGTATCTGACGGGCCATCTGGTCCAACACTTTCCGCGTCCGTCCGGACAGAGCCATCCTGGCTTTGTACACATCGGCTGATTTTGCCGTTGCAAAATAGCTGCCGTAAACCATTGAAACAATAGAAACGATTATTGTCACAGCCAAAAGAATCTCGATCAGTGTAAACCCGGCCCTAAGCCGACGTCGAATCTGCAGAGGCGTTTCGTAAACCGCCCCTACTTCTAACGGCGTAACTTTATATTTGACGGATTTACTTTTCACGGTAATCTCCTGTCGGCAACATAAGTTGACATTTGCAGACTTTTGGAACCGCTCCCCTGCTTCCAGCCAACCTCGACATATATTTTTCGCAATCCGTTAATATCAGCTTCGGTCAACTGAGACGACTGCAAGCCTGCGACTTCAGTTTGCCAGTGCAAACTATAAGCATTTTTCTCTACAGTGCCGGAGGCGATTCCTTCTTTCGGGTATCCGAGGGCCAGGGTCTCTGCGATTTTCTCCTCTGCTAAAAGAACAGCCTGCGAAGTCATCTCTGCCGCATCAGCCATACTGATGCTTATCAGATGGAGTCTTATTAAACCCAGCAGAGAGATTGAGACTATAACCAGTGCCACAATAACTTCCACTAAAGTAAATGCTTTCCACTTTCTCGTCTTCATGCCTATGCGCCTATTTCACCACACTATCAGCGTTATACATCCAGGTTCCAGCTTTCAATATCAGCACTGTCTTTAACACCGCCACTCTCACCATCTTGACCGTAGGATTTTAAATCGTATTCCCTGCTGTTTACTCCCGGAGAAATATAGACGTATTTAGTACCCCAGGGATCCGAGGGCACTTTATCGAGATATCCATCAGCGTTATATCCTTTTATGCCCGGATTTGACACGAGCACCTCAAGACCTTCGGAAGTGGTAGGGAAACGGCCTGTGTCGGTTTTGAATAAAGCTAATGCCGATTCAATACTGCGAATATCAACTTTGGCCTTCATTCTCCGGGCCTGTTCGGGTCTGTCCAGAATCTTCGGCATAATTATGGTCGCCAACAGACCTAAAATAACCACTACAATCATAAGCTCAATCAGGGTAAAACCCGTATTGCTTAATTGTTGTTTCTTTACTCCTGGCATCATCTAAGTACTCCTCTAAAGGGCCTGATTTATCTCAAATATAGGCAGCAAAATAGCCAACACTATAAAGCCGATAACAGCACCCATAATAAGAAGTATTACCGGCTCAATGAGCGAGGTAAGTGTTTTAGCTGTCATCTCGACTTCGTCGTCATACATATCAGCAATATCCATCAGGCCATTTTCTATATTCCCGCTCATTTGGCCCGTTGCGATTATGTGAATCACGATAGGCGGAAATAGTCCGGTCTTTCTAATCGCCTCTGCGATATCACTGCCTTTGCTAACTCTGTCTTTAACAGAATTCAGTGCACCTGCAATAAAACGATTCTGGACTATACCTTTTACGATTTCCAGAGCGCCAAGTATCGGGATACCACTTTTAAGAAGTATGCCCAATGTCCTGGCCAAACGGGCTGTTTCCACTTTAAGGAAGAGTTTACCAAAGAGAGGCACTTTTAGTTTGTAACGGTCCCATCTAATTCTCCCGTCTTTGGTTCTTTTCCAGGCTCCGATTCCAAAGAAAACCGCACAAAACATAATGACAATCGGCACAAAATATGTTTTCATAAAACTGCTTGTCGAAATAAGCAGCCTCGTCGGCAGCGGAAGGGCCCGATCCATCTCAAGGAAAATCTGCGTTATGCTCGGCACTACAAAAGACAACAGGAACACTACCACTGTTACGGCAACCACCGACATCATTAGCGGGTAAGCTATAGCGGATTTGACTTTGTTCGTAAGATGTACACGTTTTTCCAACATTTCCGCCAATCTCAGAAAAACCTCTTCGAGGGTTCCGCTCGTTTCCCCTGCGGCCACCATATTTACGAACACGTTTGAAAAAACTTCCGGATGCCTGCCAAGCGCATCCGACAGTGCGCTTCCAGTATTCACGCTGTTGCAGACTTCTTTCATAACCTCCGCAAGTGGATTTTCCCGGCTTCCCACACGCATTACATTGCGCTCGGAACTTCCCTGCAGCTGCTCGACTAATGCGGATAAAGCAGGCACAAGCGGCATACCGGCACGCAATAGTGTAGCCAACTGGCGCGCTATCCTGCAAATGTCCCTGGTCCTGGTCCTTCTGAAAATGCCCTTCCCGTATGTATTTGCATTTTTATCAGCACAACTATTATTCCGGGTCTCCAAACACGACATATGGTTGTCGGTTTCCCTCCGTGTCATCTGAGATGACGGAACGGACTTTTCAGCCTGTAGATTGTATTCAGCCACCGACATGTTCACTCACCTTTAAACTTGTTTGAACACTATCTTGTGTAACCCTGCAAACCTCTTCAAGTGTAGTTTCACCGGCCAGCGCTTTGCGTAATCCATCCTCCTGCAAAGTACTCATACCTTTTTCAACAGCCACCTGCTTTATAACATGTGAAGCGGCCCGTTTAGTCGTCAGCTCCTTGATGTCGTCATCAATGACCAGCATCTCAAGAATCCCTGTCCTGCCCATGTAGCCGGTTTGAATGCAGCTCTCGCACCCGGCTCCCTTATAGAACTGCCCACGGACCAATGAAGCCTTCTCTTTCTCGCTCCAAAGCGAAATCATTTGCTCCTGCGGTCCGTAAGGGCTTTTGCAGTGTGGGCATATAACTCGGATAAGACGTTGCGCCATAGCGGCAATAACCGATGATGAAATCAAGTAAGGTTCGATACCCATATCAATCAATCGAGTTATGGCTGAGGCCGAATCGTTAGTATGCAAAGTACTTAAAACCAAATGACCTGTAAGAGAGGCCTGAATCGCAATCTCAGCAGTTTCAAGGTCACGAATTTCTCCTATCATAATAATATCCGGGTCCTGCCTGAGAATATGGCGGAAACAACTGGCAAAAGTAAGGTTTATCTTTGGCTTTACCTGCATTTGCCCAATCCCGGGTAGTTGATACTCAATCGGATCTTCGACAGTAAGTATGTTTCGCTCTTCGCAATTAAGCTCGTTAAGAGCGGCATATAGCGTCGTCGTTTTGCCACTGCCTGTAGGGCCCGTGAGTAAAATTATACCGTGAGGAAGGTTAATCAAATTTCTAAAATAACTAAGCATCTCGGGGCTAAATCCTACCTGCTCCAAACCCAACTGGCCCCGGCTCTTATCGAGCAACCTGAGCATCACACGTTCGCCGCCCAATGTCGGGATGACGGAAACTCGAATATCCACAAGATCACGGCCTATTTTAATCCGGCTCTGACCATCCTGCGGCAATCTTCGCTCGGCAATATTAAGATTAGCCATGATTTTTAGGCGTGACAGAAGCGCCGCAATCTGCTGTGTTGGCAAAGTAAATACATCGCGCAGCACACCATCAATCCTGAAACGCACACGAGCTTCATTCTCGTACGGCTCAATATGAATATCGCTGGCTCTGCGGTGTACAGCCTGGAAGAAGATGTTATTAACCAGCTTTACAATTGGCGCTTTGTTGGCAATATTCAGCAGGTCTTCAGCGTGGGTTTGAATGCCAGTCTCACCAGAGTCACTGCCCTGGCTCACCAAAGCCTGCACATCGGAGTTATCGTTATCACTACCGGCGGATGTATTTTGATGATAGTAACAGCGACTTATAGCCTTCTCTATTTCAGAAGCGGGACACGTAATTCGACTGCATTGCTGCCCAGGCTCCCAAAGCCCCTTTATCGCCTCCTGTGTTCCGGCTAAGATGCTCAAAATCGCATCATACGCTTCTACATTAAGTGCATCTGCAAGAGCAATTGCCACCTGGCCGTCTTCCAAAATGACCGGAATAGCACATTGATTCTTAAGAAATTCGAGCGGCAGTTTCCTCACAAGCTCCGGATTCAACTGCTCCGGCGAAATAGTTTCCAAATACTCACCGGTCTCGGGGTCTGCCTTGCTGTCTTTTACAAAATTGGACCCCTCCCTGATACACTTATCCCCATTTGGGGTTTCATTGTGCTTTTGGCTTGCGACTTGTCCTTGTTGCTCTTTATCCACCAATTAACCTCCTCGAAGCCGGTAACAAACATTAAATCATCAGTCCTGCTCGTTATTTTGCTCAAAATCTTCCAATGCCGACCCAATTTCCTTCTTCTTGTCCCTGGTTATCTGCTCCAAATCCTCCTGGCTGCCCGCAATGTGAGGTGTTATAAAAAACAGCAGATTTGTTTTTTGAAGCTGGTCTTTCCTGAATTTAAACAGACCGCCAATCAGAGGAATATCAGCAATCAAAGGCACCTTCTTCTCGATAGTAATTTTATCATCTCGAATAAGGCCGCCAATCACTACTGTTGAGCCGCTGTTCATAGAAACGATTGTCTCAGCCTCTCGTTTAGCCGTCGTAGGAGTATCTACGGAAACGGTGGTAACATCTTCGATAAGTTTCGTGAACTCGCTTTTAATTTCAAGCCTTATAAGCCCACCCTGGCTGATGTGGGGAGTTATCTCCATAGTAATACCGACATCTTTGTATTCGTATGTTTTTATTACCGTCGGCGTAAGAGGGTCCCCTTCGGTAATTTTCGATTGCATAACAAAAGCCCTGCTTTCACCGACGATTATTTTGGCCTTATTGTGGTTGGAGGTCAGAATATGCGGTGTCGAAAGAATATTAACTCCGGACTGCTTTTCCAAGGCGTGCAGCATACTTCCAATTCTTACGCCAGCGCCGCTTCCTCTCCACAGTCCGACCGCCAGCCCCTCAAGGGACCCACTGACAAAATCCACACGAGGTCCAAAATTAGTTGCTGCGAAACCTCGGGTACTGTCGTCCACCGACTGATCAAGCGTGGCCCAGTCAACGCCGATTTTCCTTAAGCCGTCCTCACCGACTTCCATAATGAGCATCTCAACGAAAACCTGCTCACGGAAAATATCGAGCTTATCGATAATTTCGGCGAGAACCTCGAAGTCCTGCGCAGAAGCGGAAATGATTAACGCATTCGTGCCTTCATCAGCAGTAACGTGGACCTGCTGGGTGGCTTCGAGCGCACCGGCAATTTGTAAATTCGACAGTGCCGCTGACAGGGATTTAGCAACTTCTACGGCCTGACCGTTCTTAAGGTAAACCACGTGAACATTATTCGTACCCACAGGACGTTGAATATCAAGCTGCCTTATCAGCCCTTCAATCGTCTCTGTGTCCTGTGCATTGGCAACAACAACAAGAGAATTTGTTCTTATATCAGGAAGAATTTTTATATCCGTCTCAATCTGTGGAGTATTTCGGTTTCGCCCAGCCTGTGAAGAAGCTGATTTGTGTTTTTCCATTATCCGGGTTATTTGCTCACTGAGAATTTGTGCCGAAGCATATTCCAGGCCGAACACCGCAACCTGCTCTTGAGAGCCTGTTACATCAAGTTTTTGAATAATAGTGGCAATATGATGTATATTCGAACTGGTATCCGTAATAACAATCGAATTCGTTCTGGTATATACCGCCATCTGTGAGCCTGTAGCCAAAAGCGGCTGAACGATTTGACTGACCTCTGTCGCATCTGCATAGCTCAAGGGTATAATCTGGGTAATAATAGAATCGGTTTTAGGAATTTCCGCAGGATTACTGCCTACGCGAACCTGCAGGTTTCGTTTTGCAGCGTCCTCTCTTGGGACTATCTTGACAAGATTTTCAGCCGGCACAGCAGCATATCCGCGCACCTCTAAAATCGACTCCAAAACCTCATAGAGGTCACCAAGACGTATTTTCGTAGGTGACATCATGGTAACGGTGCCGCGGACATTATCCTCCATAATAAAATTGATACCGGTTATATCTCCAATGGTTTTGAGAACTGTTCGAATATCAACCTGCTCGAAGTTCACAGATATAAGCTCATCGGCCATACCGGGTTTATCAAGTACCGGCATATTTACCAGGTGTGGACGCTCTTGTGAAAACAACTGCTCTGAAGCTATATCCGGCCCGCTGTTTTGAGCCAGGTATTCATCGAAGGAATAAACCTGTGTCTTTACCGCAGTCGGGGTGTTTTCCATAATGTCAACGACAAGCCTGGAACTATATTTTGAGTCTCCAATAATATTACCGCTTGTTTTAGTATCCGGAAAATCTGTCAAAACCCCTGAGTTGTTTTTGACGGCATAATTCGTATCCATTTTGTTTAGTTGTTCAATTTGCCTGGCAACAATATTTTCGGAACGAAAGTTTTCATTCGGCCGCATAATCTTCTCTTGCCGGGGCTGAACAGTAACAGACGTGGAATCCGACTCACAACCGATAAAATTTATGCAAAACACACATATAAAACAAAGAAAGCTTTTTAACAACTTCCGTACTCTTTGCTCGTTGGTTTTTAAGTTCTTTAATGACATCTCTTTTAGCCTGTTCTCTCCGAATTTCCTAATGACTTACCGCAAAGTAAATGATAGCTCCTTGGTTTCACCGCCGCTTAACAGCTCTAAACTCATAGTTGTCTGTGACTTTGCCTTTTTAACAACCTGGAATGCCTTCTGCTTACTGTCTAATCGGTGCCCATTAACCCGGCGAATAATGTCACCTTCCTTTAAGCCGAAAGCCTTTGCCATCGGTATTGTTTCTAAATTGGTTATTCTAAGTCCTTCGACCTGGTCATCAACAAGATAAGGCTCAATGGTCGCTTTGGTTAATATCGTCTCCAAATGAGTTATTTTCGTTGGAGTCTCATCGAAAGACTGTTTAACCGGCAAAACAGGACTTGCAGATTTGCTGGTTTGGCTAATAGCCGCCGGCGAAAGCATCTGTGTATTATTTTTATTATCTCTGCCGGTTCTGTTCAGCGTTAACATTTTTCTTTGTCCGTTATGAAATAAAATAACGGCATCTTCTTCGATGCTCTCAATACGAGCGTCCCCTATGTTCTGTCCTGTTTTATACATGCCCAGCAGCTTAGTTTTAGTATTTATTATGATCGCACGGGAAACCGCCGTATTGCCGCAAACGGTTCCGACCAATTCCAGGCTGAGTTCCTCCTCAGCTAACTTTATCACACCATCAAACTTGTTTACCTGTAAGGATTTGTCTTCGGCATCCGATGAATCTGCACCACCAAATATATTTTGTGCGGCGATAACTGAATAGTCTTCGACCGCGGTCTCGGCCGGATTTTCAGCCCTATTGGCACTTATATTCTCGGTACCAACTGCTGAGGCCGGCGTAAAAATCCCTGCCGGGTGCTGTGGCATTACCACCGTCCTGATAATCACAAAAGAAAGCACCAGAACAAGAGCTAACTTAAATACAAACAAAACCTTACGAATATACAATTTACCACCGCCCTTCTCTTAAACGCACCTTCTCTAACCTCCAAAATTTATCGTCTTATATCCCCCTGCACTTAACCCAGAGACCCTTGCGTTAAGCCTTATGCACGCTGTTAATAAACAGCTCATTCAGGAATCTTTTTTATGGGGCTATACAGGTAGCAGGATATTGCTCTACACAGAAGATAATTGCTCTGCGCCTGAGTTTTGGGCGAACACTGTTGGCATTTCACACAAGTGGGTATTGGCCCGCCCAGGAAATAAAATGACTGTAAGCAGCAAACTGGTCCGAATAAAAAAAAACTACATACCACCCTGGTGTTATATCAAAAGCAGTACTCAGCCCCCTCGCTGGATCATTTTTATATTTCTCTTCTTTGGCTCTCGTTTTTACTTCTGCCATAGGGAATTCCCCGATACGAACAAGAGTAGTTCGCCTGATACTAAAAACAGGTTCGACACTGATTTACAGGCACTTCACATTTGTTAATATGGGACTGTTTTCTGGGAGAACTGAAAATGAGTATTTGCAGGAGCAAACATAAAAAACTTTGAAAATATGCAAAGCATAAAATAACTTCATCAACCTCCTTCAGGCTGGGCTTGACAGTTCAAACGAGATTGGGCTGGCAAGCCTGGCAGAAAAAACACGCAGCGATAAATAGCTGCGATTAATATATTGATTAATCAGACATATATTGTGGCTTTCAGCATTTCAGGCGGGAACGACAGCATGCAAACAGCAAAAGGATTGAAATAAGCTTTTTTATTGGACTTTCGACAAAAGAACATTGGGGCTGTCCATACACAAGACCATACTCTCCGTAATGGAAAATACTTTTCCATAACCTTCTGTTTTTCCCATTTTTTTCTGGACATTAGGTTCCGAATTTGATAGAATAACATACAATAAAGATGCTCATCAAGGGGGGTACTTATCCATTATTACCTTAACGATGTGCCGTTAGTTTATTCGAGACAATTCATAAGAGAATGGGGGAGAACTATTAACTTTTAGCGTATCCGCAAGTTTGGCTGAGCAGCACATTAGTGCAGGCCCTTTGGGCCGACTGTCAAGTTATAAAAGCCGGCATTTAATATTTTTGCTTTTTTGTCGGATGAGGTGAAGTAAACAAATCAGAGGGGGATGAAAAGAAATGAAAAAGTTCATAATAATTATAGTGGCTAGTCTCATTCTAATGGCTGCCGGAACCGCGCTGGGTGAACCAACTCTAACCGAAGTCTTAGATAACGTTTACGGCAGTGGCAACTGGACGCCACACGTGGGTTCTGACAATATCTGGTATAATCCAAACGGCTTCGCTAAAGCTGAAACTGAAGCGAAATTCGCAAGTTGGAGCGAGAACTTCGGATACTTCAATGGTATTGGACCAGGAGGTACATTCACCTCTCTGTTCAATTATACTGGAGCTTCAGGATATCTAAATGGTACACCTTCCGCTACATATACAAAAGGAGATACCGGAATGTATTTCCGTTTCGCACTAAATCCCAACGGTACCTCAAGTATATGGAGTTCACTGGCAAGTGAAAATTCTGATGGTGACCATATGTACACATTCGACATAATTGGCTCCTCGGGAGGCTACGACAATAGTGGCAGTATTGGACACCATGTGATTGCCTGGGACGACTCGGGTGCAGGTCCCGACAGCGATTACCAGGACCTCGTTATTGAAGTTAGTGGCGTCAGTCCGATACCCGCTCCCGGAGCTATTCTATTAGGCAGCATTGGCGCAGGTTTGGTCAGCTGGTTGAAAAAGAACAGGACTTTTTCTTAGAAAACAGCACTCTTTTTGAGGACACTGTTATGAGGAGATTAATTGCAATTTGCGCTTTTGTGGCGTTGATGCTGTCAGTCAACAGCCCCGCAGATGCAAGCATTACAATTATGGATATTATTGATTCCAGCGATGGCCAGGCAAACACCTATTTCAGCAGTACCCCAACCGATGACGACAGCGACCAGCCATCCCCAACGGATACCTATCGTTGGTGGAATGAAGACTGGGGCTGGACACATACCTTTAGCCCGCCCGGACCAACACCTTCGGCGATAACTTCAGCAACATTGGAAATCAGGGCATGGGATGTGGACTTTCCTTCTGAAATAAATATTATACTTGGCGACGGCTCCAGCGGCACAAACATAGGAAGTCTTCTTGGTGACGATGATATATGGACAACAAGCATCTTGCCACTCTCCTCCGATTTATTTACCGATTTGATCGATGGGAATA
>Ga0307379_10002619_pt1 | contig 26543 bp, 17 predicted proteins | sample UN2MG_FD_202237 | JGI IMG/M metagenome (GOLD analysis project Ga0307379, IMG submission 202237) | Soil microbial communities from Risofladan, Vaasa, Finland - UN-2 | ecosystem: Environmental > Terrestrial > Soil > Coastal area > Acid sulfate soil | place: Finland: Risofladan, Vaasa | collected...
GGACCAGAACCCCAGATGGGGAAAGTCCGGGAAATCCACGCGGATCGAGACCCTGGCTGACCGGTCCTCGAGCGTTACCGTACGCATGGCCGGATCATCTATCCCGTACATGAGCGTAGCCTCGAGCTCCTCCTCGGTCCAGCTCAGCGGGCCGCCCACCTCAACGAGACTCGTCTCGCCGGTAAGCCTGCAGTGCTCGTTGTTGTGATATTTTCTGATCTTCCCCTGAGGGAGAACCAGGCGGCAGTCGCTCTTTTTCCCCTTTCCCGGGAAAATAGGGGTCCTGAAACCGGGATGCCAGCCGAAACAGTAGTACATCGGCTCATCACCGGGATTGGTGATCTCGAAGGTCACGGAAACGACATTGCCTTTAAGCTCGAATACGAGAGCGAGACGGAAATCGAAAGGATAATACCCGCGGGTATAGTCATTGGCCAGGAGGCAGTAATGCGCGAGCGCCCGGCCGGCCTCATCGGCTCTCACCAATTCGAACACGCTGTGCCTGGCGACCCCGTGGTTCCCGGGTGTTTTGATAACTTTCGAGCCCAGGCGGCTCTCCTTGTTTTTCAGCCCGCCGACAATGGGAAAAAGCACGGTAGCGCGATTTTTCCAGCCTGATTCCGGAGCTTCCGCCTCGGAGTCGCGGTACATAAGAGGCACCTCCTGGCCGCTTTTCGGGTCAGTGAGCCGGTAACCGATCATCTCACAGCCCAGGCGGTTTATCATCACCCTGGTCCCGGCCTTTTCGTCTGTCAGCAGATCGATTTTGCGCTGGTTATCCAGCTTTACGACATAAGAGCTCATCTCCTGTTCTCCTCGGGATTGCCGCCGGAGTTTTCCGGTAAGTAGTACTCAGGATGTCTGGCACTTTAAAAATGGTAATGGCAGAAGTTAAATTATTCGGACGTGCCAATTTAACATTTTTTTCATCTCAAGTCAAAACTTAATCCGGACATGCATCACCGAGCGGCCTTGACAAGCCGGAGGTGAAACCGATATTTTTTCCGCATGCACATCTACCGGAAAAGTCTGCTTGACGGAGCCTCTGCGGCGCGGGGCACTGCGGTGGTGATCGATGTCTTCCGGGCTTTCACCTGCGGAAGTATTCTCCTGGATTACGGTGTCTCCAGCCTGCTCCTGGAAGAGGACCCGGCCCGAGTGCTCCGGCTCAAGGAAAAGCACGGGTATATCGCCCTGGGAGAGCGCGGGGGTATAATGGTGGAGGGGTTCGACCTGGGCAACTCGCCGACTGAAATTGTGGCCCGGGGCAGAGATTTTTTCCAGGGCCGGACCGTGGTCATGCGCACCTCGGCAGGGGTGCGGGGAATTTTCGCGGCCATGAAACACTGCCAGCATGTATATGCCGGCTCATACACCACAGCGCCCGCCCTGGCCGCCCTGCTCAAAAAAGAAAACCCCGCCGAGGTGCACCTGGTGGCCATGGGCTGGAATGGAAAAGACCCGGCGCCTGAGGACGAGCACTGCGCAGCCTTTATCCACCACCTGCTTGATCCGGGCTCCCCTTACAGCCATCTCTCCGCTCTGCGGGAGATCCTCTCCCACGAGAGCGCGCAGAAATTCCTCCGGGGCAATAAGCCCCATTTCCCGCCCACTGATGTCCCTTACTGCCTGGGAGTGGGTCTTTTCGGGATGGCGATGAAAGTATCTTCCACGCCGGAGGGGCTCGAGCTCTGCCCTGTCTTGGTGAAGCTTGAGTGGTGAAAAGGCCGAGACAGACCTTTGTATATGCGTAACGCAAAAACTAAACACTGCTACTTTTTGATACCTGATAAACCGCTTTAAATCCCCACAACTATTTTTCTTATTACATCACTTTCTTATTTTCATTTTTTATCGAGTAAATATTGTTTTTATAATTTAGTAAAAAATTATTTAACTTATGTTAACGTTATTTTTTGATTTTATTTTTATTGACTTAACCATGTTTTTTTATTAAATTATATTACAACGTTTTATTTATATTTTACAGTCTTTTTATCACTGAAAGGAGGATCCATGAAATTGATTTTATCCCTTTGTCTTGTTTAATTTCATTTAATCTTTAAACAAGAAGGTTAAAATGAAAAAGTTATTAGCTGTTTTGGCTGCAATTTCTGTCATTTTCATCCTTTATTTCGCCTGCGAGACAGACGATCCCAAGCTTTCTTCCTCCCCCGAATTAGCTGCTGCAGAAAAAGAGGTTGCCACTTTATCAGTTTCCATAAAAACAAACGGAGGGCCGGTCAGGAAATTTAAGCTTCAGGCAATCGAGTGGGATGGAGTACAGGATATCCAACCCGATAAGTTTTATGAGATGTCAGCAGAAAAAAGGAATTCCTTTCAGGAAAAATTAGAAACCCAGAGAGGTAAGAAAGCAACAGGAGTAAAAACGAAAGTATCCGTAAACAGAGACAGTCCGGAATTGGCGGGGTGGGATTCAGCACCGGGTTTATTCGCTTATGCTTCTGCTGAATGTTTTACTAGCAGCTGCCATGGCTCCTGTCAGACTACTGCAAGTCAATATTACTATAATACCAAGACACATGAACATGAGTTTTGCAGTCCGGGAAAATATCGTTATTACTCTCATGAAGATGAATTCTCAGAATGGAGTGAAATAGATACGCAATACGACAATGATGACCCCCGATTAACCTGTGAGAGTATTTTAGTAAGAGATGATTATTATTATGCTTGGTGGGATACTATAAGTGTATGGAGAATAAGATTAGCTGCAATGCCTGGAGGAGATGATGACGAAAAAGATAATCCTCCTTCCCCACCATATGATTGGGAGGATATTGTAATTCAAAAATGGATAAAAATTCCAGGGGATGCTGTCAACGCAAGTGATAATTGTGGCAACTGAAAGACAATGGATTGAAGTCCATCGTATCCGAGTGCTTGATTCACTTACTTATAACAGGATATCTGTTTTTCGCAATTATAGAGTACTCATTAATGTATTAGATTAAACCTTCTTTCAGGCGGTCAAGGTTCTCACAATTAGCCTTGTCTGCCTGAAAGACTTCTATGAAGATATTCTAATTTTTTTTTGTGTATAAATAGTTAAAGTGTTTTTTTAACGTATGAAACCATTATTTCATACAAGATTCGGTTAAAGCATTAATAACAGTTTTTCTTAATTCTTTAAACATTCAGCTTAGAATTCAGATTATTCCCCTGATCCCTCCACTTTAAAGCCGTAAAGTACAATCAAACAGGCTTTCCCCTGATGGGATATTTCCAAAAAATCGCCCCGGCTTTTTTATGCTGCTGCTTTATCTGTTTAGGAACCGGACTCTCTGCCGAGCTTAGACAGGATAGCATTCCAATTGCATTTTCAAGCATCCAGTACCCTGTGGTCAGCCAGGGAACGGGACTCCGCCACGGAGACCCAGGCTGGGTCAGGAAAATGGCCCGCCGAAAACAACTTCGCCGCAAAGCCGGCAGAAAAGAGGCCGCTCTCCAGGCTCTGCAGCCTGATAAGTTCTATCTGCCTGTCCTGCTGGGGAGTTTCAGCGACAGGGATGAGAGTCATTCAGTGGAAGACTTCCAGGACCTGCTATTTGACAACAACCCCTCTGGCACAATGACAGGTTATTTCAGTGAAAATTCTTATGGACAGCTCCTCCTCACCGGCAAAGTGTACGGCTGGCTCCAGGTCGACCATCCCGTGGATTATTACGCTGCAACCGCCTGGGACGCAAACAGCTTCCCACAAAACATCGCGGGGTTCGTTACGGAAATAGTTACCGAGGCAGACCCGGTGGTGGATTTCAGTTTTTACGACAATGACGGCCCTGACGGCGTGCCAAACTCTGGGGACGATGACGGTTATGTGGATGCGGTGATGATAGTTTATGCGGGCGTTTACGGGGAAAACAGCCTTCCTGTTGCGGGTCTTCAGGGAGCCCTGGGAGGGCTTGGAAGCCAAACTTATACAACTGGCGATCCTTCTTCCAATGGAGGAAGTGTAAAAATTCGTGTTTTTACCCTGGTTCCGGAATTACTTCAAGACAGCATTTTCCCTATTGGGGTGGCCTGCCACGAGTTCTGTCATGTCCTCGGTCTGCCGGACTTGTATGATCACACTCTCAATTCCGTGGGATTAGGGTACTGGTGTATTATGTCTTTTGGGAATAATCCTCCAGGAGGAAAGCCCACCCACCTGTCAGCCTGGTGCAAAATGCAGCTAGGGTGGGTCACTCCTGTTGAGGTCAATGAAGACAAAACCATTAATCTCGATCCGGTTGAAACGAATTCCAAAGTCTATATGATCTGGGAGGACGGATACAGGCTGAGCCGCTATTTCCTTCTCGAAAACCGGCAGAGAACTGGATTCGACACCGGTCTGCCAGGCTCCGGTATGTTGATTTACCATGTTGACGAGAATAAATGGTTCGGGAAACCTTCTTTTTTTAGAGGAGGCTCGCAAAATAACGATTTCACTCATAAACTGGTCGATCTCGAAGAAGCCGACGGGAAGTGTGATTTAGACTACTCCAGGAATCCCGGGGATGCGGGAGATCCTTTCCCAGGCCTGAGTAACAACCGAACGTTCGATGATCTCTCAAACCCGGACACTAAAGACTATGATGGTAATTCCACGGGTGTCGCGGTCACAAATATCAGCTATTCGAACTGGCCTGCGATGCAGGCCGACATTACAGTACGAACCCCGTTAGGATATGCTATCGTATATGATCATAATGGTATAACCGGCTATGGCTGGGATGTAGGCTCCTGGTGGGGAGGGGTGCTATTCAAGGCAGGCAAACATGGTATCCTGGCTGCTCTGGATCTAGGCTTTCCATACCCTGTAGAGGAATACGAAATCAAAATATACCGCACTATCACTGATTCTGTTCCCTCAGGCCTGATCCATACTGTTTCCGGAGAAACCGCCACACCCGGATGGCACACGATAAACTTGATTAATAAGAAGATAATAGTAGAAGAGGATCAGGAGTTTCTTGTTACCTATAGGTCTAACAGTGGAATCTGGTATGATCCTTACTCAGAATACACAGGACGCTCATACTTTTCCGACAGCGGCAGATACTTTTCCCCCCTGCCGGGCCGGGAATACGGCAATTTCAACCTCCGGGCGCGGATCAATACGGCTGATTACCTGGAGAATATCGTGCTGTGCGATTTTAACGCAGACGGAAATATGGATAATGAAGATGTAATAGCACTGTTGAAATACCTGCATGAAAACCCGGGAGACCCAAAAGCGGATTTCAACCGGGACGGCAAAGCCAACATATTGGATGCCATTGCCATGCTGCGTGCCCAGCATACAGGCGCCTGCCCTGACAGGTGACTGGAGTCCGTTATTTTTCCAACACATAATCTTTTGTTTTTGCGTTTCCTATGCATAATCATTAGGAAAAATAATCAGGCAGGGAACCCGGATCAGTATATACACTGCCTGCTCTTGCCAAACCTTTTACTTCCTATTTATCTGTTTTATGGCGGGTTATCTCGCCTTAAATCTTGTAAATTATGTCCTTGCCGGAAGCAAACAGTCTGCCACGGGCGGCCCGGTTTATCAACCACGCATGGACAGGTTACTTCTTCAACCTTACCACCACGCAGCGCTGCATATCCCTGGCCCTTGCCGCTCCGGCCTTTTCGACCGGAAATTTCCCGCCAGCCAGAGCTGCCAGGCGAGCCTGGTCCACTCCCTCTCCGGTCAGGTAATCCCGGACAGCATGGGCCCTTCTGAAAGAAATCCCCAGACTGTTTTTGCTCTCGCCTGCCTGGTCAGCATAGCCGATGATCTCGAGCTTCACCCAGTCCGCTGATTTCAGAAGGCGGGCAAGCTGCTCCAACTGGCTGTAGAACCCCGGTTTGATCTGTGAGCTGTTGAGATCGAAAAACACCTGCAAGTAGAAATCTTCCGCACCGATTAGCGGGCAGCCTTTTTCATCCACCGGAAGAGAGGCCGGGGTGCCAGGGCACTGGTCAATCCCGTCAGGAACACCATCACGGTCCGAATCGAGCATCCGGCCGCTTTGATCGACCACCGCGCCCCTGGGTGTGTCGGGTTCGAGGTCAAGGTCATCAGGCACGCTGTCACCATCCGAATCAGGGAGCGGAACCGGTTCCTCTTCCTTGACTACCAAATTTTCAAGCGGACAGCCCTGGTCGTCCACCTGCACGCCTGCCGGAGTGTCCGGGCACATGTCCAGATAATCAGGCACCCCGTCACTGTCCATGTCAACCGGGCAGCCGCTCTTTGTGACTGCAACCTCCGGCGGGGTGTCCGGGCATTCGTCCATCTCATCCTGCACACCGTCCCTGTCCGTGTCCACTGCCTCTTTGGCCACCTTGCCGAAAAGGATAGTCACCCCTGCGCCGAACTCCCAGTTGTGGGTCTCCCGGTCTCCGCGCAAATCACTGTCAATAAAGTCGCGCTCCAGGTAATGGTCATGCACATCACAGCACAAACCGACATAGCTTTGCAAGAAATACTCAAAGCCGGCGCCGAAAATTATCAGGTCGCGCTTTTCACTCTTTTCGCTATCCAGCCCGGCACTGTTAGTCTTATCAATAGCATAGTCGAACTTCATCTCGGCCTGTCCCAGAGCCACTGAAAGATAAGGCACGAAAGAGCCGAGAGGCAGATTTATGCGGGCACCCCCGCCATATGCGTCATAACGCGCGCTGTTTGGCAGCAGACCCTGCTGGCCCTCGGAAACGACCCCTTTAAGGCCGCGCATATAGAAGCCTTCAATCCCGAGAACAGAGCACAGGTCAAAGCCTGCCCTTGCTCCCCACAGGGGCCCGTTCTCCAGAAGATTGGCCGGCTGATACTCCATCCAGTGGCCGAGCACGGGACTGACATACAGGGTGCCCAGCCTGTGGTTTGCCTGGACCGGCCGGGTCCAGACAAAAAAGACCGCCAATAACCCAGCAAGCCGGATAAAGCCTGGATTGATCAAGCGCATTGTTTCTCTAAAAAAAAAACGAGACATTTTCCCTTTGACAGTGCTCTGCGTACCTTGATTAATGCTTTAACCTAACAATTACGCAGCGCTGCAGCGATTTATCCCTTGCGGGCTTGCCCGGTTCGACAGGAAACTCTCCGCCGGCCAGCAGCTCCAGGCGACCCTCAGCAACTCCCTCGCTCACCAGATAATCCCGGACAGCCCGGGCCCTTCTTTCGGAAAGTCTGAGATTGGACTCCAAGGAACCGAGATTGTCTGTGTAGCCTATCAGCTCAAGCTCCACTTTGGGAGCTAATTTCATGAGCTGCGCAATCCGGACCATGTCGCCAAAGAACCGGGCCCCGACCTGAGCCCGATTACTCGGGAATAAAACTTCCAGATAAAACTCTTGCGGGGTCACGCGGGAGCAGCCTTTTTCATCCACCGGGAGATTGGGCGGAGAGTCAGGGCACTTGTCAATACCGTCGGGAACTCCGTCACTGTCCGAATCAACCGTCCTGCCGCTTGCATCGACCACCGCGCCTTTTGGAGTGTTCGGTTCAATGTCTAGTTGGTCTATTATACCGTCGCCGTCTTTATCAGCGGGAGGCACAGGTTTTTCTACCGCTTTCTTTTCCACCGGGCAGCCCTGTTCATCTACCCGGGTGCCGGCCGGGGTATCCGGGCAGCGGTCCAGGTAATCCGGCACCCCATCCTGGTCTTTATCGATCGGGCAGCCGTTAGAGTAAACCTCGACTCCAAGCGGTGTACCTGGACACTGGTCTTTTTCATCCGGGATCCCGTCGCTGTCGGAGTCCACCACCTTCTTCTCTACTCTGCCGAAAAGGATCGTAATTCCGGCGCCCACCTCCAGGTTGTGGTTCTTACGGTCGCCGCGCAAATCGCCGTCAATAAAATCGCGGTCCAGGTAATGGTCATAGGCTTCGAAACGCAAGCCCAGATGCCTGTTAACGAAGCATTCAAAGCCTGCACCGAAAACAAGCAGCTTACGTTTTTCATTTTTTTCTACAGAGACCGGCTCCCCATTGATATCTCTGATCGGGGAATCGAGCTGCATTTCGGCCCGCCCGGTAGAGACTGAAAAAAACGGGACTACGGGGCCGAGCGGAAGAGTGATGCGGGCTCCGACACCGTATGCATCATAGCGCGCAGATTGTTTTAATTTTCCAGGCGTATCGTCCGGGCTGATCTCCGATGGTCCGCGCATATAGAAACCTTCAATCCCTAAAACAGGGCAGAAATCGAGGCCTCCTCTTACTCCCCACAGCGGTCCGTCATCCAGACGGTTGGCGACGTAATAATCCATCCAGTGGCCCAGCACAGGGCTGACATGCAAGGTGCCTGCGCGGTGGTTGCCCGCAGCCGCAGGCTGAACCCAGACAAAAAATACAGCCAGGACCAAAAGCCGGAATAAAATCTGACGAAATAACTGCATCATTCCTCCAGATAAAGTGAGATGATTTGATTATAACGACATAGAATGAGTGTGTTTCATGGATAAAACGCGTCGAATATAAACCCGAACTCTAGCCAAAAATATTTGAAATTTATCGCAATCTATTCAGTTGATCGACCTGAGATCATTCTCGATCTGTTTTTAAGGAGAATTCAGGAGACAGAAGTCAGGAGTCAGCCATTCATGGCGCTTCGCGTCACCCTGAAAGAAACGAAAATATATAGATCTGTAGGGACACAGCATGCTGTGTCCGTTCATTGGCCATTATTTAAACCAAGATATTCGACCAATTGGATATGTATTTTCATAGTAGAATATAAAATTTTCCCCCCTGCCCCAAGTAACCTGCCCCGGCCTTTTCTACCATGCTTCGGACTCGATGTATTTGGGGCGGGGACCACTGACTACTGACTCCTGTATTCTGTATTCTCACATCGACAATTTGTTGTCGATGTAGGCGCATTAAGCGCCTAATAACAGTGCAACTGGGAAGCGAAACAGGCGCGGATCCGGTCTGTGCGGGCCTGATCGCTGACAGATACCACAGGGGGCTCCTCCCCGGCTCGGGCCATTTTTTCGGCAACCCTGATCACCAGGCAATTGATAATGAAAGAATGCAGAATGGTCGCCACAGCCCCCACTTTTATTTCCGGATAGCCTTTTACTGGAATAACAGTCTCCTGGGGGTCCATGTGGTTGTCGATAACCATATCTGCCACCTCGAACAGGTTCTTGCCGGTAGGGTGGCGGTTGGCTGCGGCTTCCGGCACGGAGCGGGAGAAAGCCGGGCAGGTTATGGCTATCACTTTTGCGCCTAGCTCCCTGGCCCGGATAGCGGCCTGGACACAAACAGCGTTGAAGCCATAAGCATTGGCGATAATCAACACATCCCCCTGGCCGATCCCGTAATAAGCCAGACAGGCGTCGGCATGTGAGCTTTGTCCCTCGAGGCGGTGGGCGAAACGCATACCGTTGGCTGCACTTAACGATATATCCAGCAGTGCGTTAATCGGTATCAATCCGCCCTTGCGGCAGAAAGCATCCTCGGCGGCGATATTGCTGTGCACCCCGGGACCATAAATATGGACGACCTTGCCCTGGCGAAACCTCTGTAGCATGGCTTCCGCTGCTGAGTCGATAACATGGCGCTCATTTTCGAGCACCTTGCCAAGACAGGCGCTAACATATTCCAGATATTGAGCTAAACCATCCACTTTTTTTCACCCGCTGTTTAACAAAATAGGGTTCCCTGTAGTAAGAGCCGGGTTCAGCTCTCTTTCTCCAGACTTTCCCCATCTAAGGATTTGGACTCCAGATTCAAGGAAGTGGGCACTATCTTACCTGTCTGGCGGTGGAGATAACCTGGTATTTTCTCGTGGCTTGCCGGGGTAACCTCTTCATCGTACCCATTTTTAGCAGCGATTGCCGCCCCGATCAGCATTATCCCACCCCCGACAAAAATCGACTCTCCATATCCGCCGATAGTCAAATAGTAGAGCACACCGACCATAATGGCCAGGACCAATACCAGGGGCAAAGCAAAAATCATTTTTTTAAATGCATTGGTCATACGGATATTCCCGGACAAATTATCGAAATAATAATTAATGACCTGATTTGCAGCTCTCTGGGATGAATCGAAATAAAAAAAATTTCCAAGACAGGTAAGAATAAAAAATTCCTGTTCCATCTTGGAGGTGTACTTGCCGTATAAATAATGCTCTTCTTTGTCCAGGCTTTTGATTACCGCCACAACATAGCCTCCAGACAGCCGGTAACACTGTCCCTCTTTTACTGGTGATTGAAGATTGTAGAGCACCTCGGAGCGCAGAAAAAACTTGCCTTTCTTGGTCTGCTTTGCCTGACTGAAAAAGCTGTTACTGATAGTCCGCCGCGCATGAGACATATCTGAGCCTGCGACAGCCGGGCAGACAAAATCATATTGCAAGGCCACTTCATGAGCGCCTATCACCGCTTTAGAGCGAATATAGTCTTTGAGGCTCGAGACACCATTTTCCTCTATCTCCGCCACAATGATTTCGATATACAACTCCAGCATGACTTTCCTGAGACGGCTGAATTCACAGGGGTATTCGCTGAACATTTCGAACAACTGATCGCATTTTGCAGCAGCTTCACCTTTAAATGTATTCTCCAGGGTGAGATTTTCCTTAATATCCATAATCTTCTTGGAGGCTTCCGCCATTTTATAATCTAGGTAGTTCTTGCTCACCAGGTTTTCATTAAAAACAGCAGGCAATCCCACCTCGCTAATTATCGCGTTAATGCTCAAATCGCTCTCTGGAACTCCTTTGAGCACGCGGTAGCGGGAATTAAAGAATTTGTGGAGGCCTTTATCCCAGATGTAATCGTACAACCGCATGAGCTCGAGCTCCTGGATCAGCTCGATCAACCGCTCGTTGGACTGATTGCCGAAAATCATAAAATAGAGCTTTTTCAGCTCCTGATTCTCAAGCTCCCGGGCACCAAACAAATTGACCAGGCTTTTCCCCTCCGCCCTGGGAGAAAGCATTAGCTGGAGCGTGGCGATCTCACAACTTTTCGGCATCTGGTCAAGCTGGAAAACCCCGGCCGCTTTTCTGTCAAGAAATTTATCGAGCAGCGTTAAACTTATACCATGCCTTAAAGAAATAGCTGACATGCCGCCGTAATTTCTGGCCAATATCTCCTCTATTATCTGGGCGAAATATTCAACTTCCTCGGCCCCCTCGACCAATGTGGGCAGACGGCTTAGCTTGATCTGATCCCTGATGTAATTTTTATTGATCATCCAGGTACCAGTTTTTGCAACGGAACCTGCAGGAGAAAAATGCTCCGACCCGATTTCCATTTTATTTTCGGACATAATGATCAGAATATTAACCCGTATTATTCACAAATTACCACAAAACTCGTAGGAGCGGACCGATGTGTCCGCCCGTCGTTCGGTAATTTTTCAATGGTAATCGGGCGCACACGCGGGTGCGCCCCTTCAAAAAACGAGAACAGAAAATTTTTATGAATTTTCCGGGTTAAATAAATAAATATAATAAAATAGTTCTTCTATTGATTAATTCGCAACTATTTTTTAAAAATCAAGGAAACCCGCTAGACTTTCAGTGCACATGGCTGTTAAACCGGAAAGGCTAAAAGCGTGTTGATTATTAACCATTCACATTGGATTGAAATGAAAAGACGCCTGAGGGATATTGTTAAATCCTAATATATCAATAATTTGCATTGGCGGTTCGCCAACCGCCCCTACGATCCGGGTACCTTTAATCATTTGAAAGCGTTGTTTCAACCTATTTCTAAACCTCCCGATTAATGATAGAGGCTGCATATGCAGCGCCGAAACCATTATCGATATTGACAACCGTCACACCGGCGGAGCATGAATTGAGCATGGTCAGCAAGGCGGACAGACCGCCGAAGCTTGCGCCATAGCCCACGCTGGTAGGCACTGCAATTACCGGCCGGTCCACCAGGCCGCCGACAACCGAGGCCAAAGCTCCTTCCATGCCGGCAACCACAATCACCACAGCAGCCGAAACCAGATCATCCTTGCGGTAAAGGAGACGGTGGAGTCCGGCCACACCTACATCGTAGATCCGCTGTACAGGGCTGCCCAAAACTTCCGCGGTGACCGCCGCCTCCTCAGCAATGGGAATGTCGCTGGTGCCGGCGCAAACCACTGTTATCGTGCCCCGCATTTTCGGCGGCTTCCCTTTGGACACAGAAACGATTCGCGCCTTCTCATGGTAGACAGCCTCCGGAAAAGCTTCTTTTATAAGCCCGGCTACACTCTGCGTAACCCTGGTGGCCAGCAGGCTGCTGCCTTGCTCGAGAATGCGCTGGGCAATCGCTAATACCTGCTCGGGCGATTTGCCCAGGCAGAAAATAACCTCCGGAAAACCGCTGCGCAGTTCGCGGTGATGGTCCACTACCGCAAAACCCAGCTCCTCAAACGGCAGAGTCTTGAGCATTGCCATCGCCTGCTCGACAGTAAGCTCTCCCTTTTTGAGCCGGGTCAGGATTTTTTTTATCCGCTCAGGGTGCATTGATATCTCTCCAGATATTGGCTGAAAATTCTTTGGACTTGATTCAGGCTCAGGCAGCTAAAAAGCTCCCGGCGCAGGTGCGAACTCTCAGGCAAGCCACGGGTATAGCAGCCGAAATGCCTCCGCATGATGATAATCCCACGGGCGGCCCCGTGCTTTTCAACCATCATTACCGTATGTTCCAAAACCTGGTCGAACCGTTCCTGCAGGGATGGATCACCGGGGTCTCCGCGACCGGCGATCAGCGCCCTGGCGCGGCGGAAGATCCAGGGATTACCCATAGCCCCGCGGCCTATCATCACCGCATCGCAACCTGTGCTCCGGAACATCTCCAGGGCATCCTGCGGCTCGAAAACATCCCCGCTGCCTATTATCGGTACCGGGGAAATGCGTTTGAGCTGCTCAATCCGGCTCCAGTCGCTCCGGCCGGCGAACCTCTGATCCCGGGTGCGCGGATGAAGTGTCAGGGCGCTGATCCCAGCATCGAAAAGCCGCCGGGCCACCTCGAGATAATTGATCTGGCCGGGCTCCCAGCCACTGCGGATTTTGGCGGTTACCGGGATTCCGCGCGCATTTTTTACGGCTTCACGCACCAGGCTAGCGACAAGCTCGGGATTACGCAAAAGCGAAGCTCCCCCGTTTCTTTTGACCACCTTGGGTACCGGACAGCCGAAATTGAGATCAATGAAATCCGGCTTGAACTCCGCAATAATCTCGCAGGCAGAGCCTATAACCTCAGGATGGGCCCCGAACAGTTGGATACCCAAAGGCCTTTCCTCAGGGGTAAAAAAAACGAGCTCTCTGGTTGCAGCCCCGCCACGCACCAGACCGTCAGCGCTCACCATTTCAGTCCAGGTGATATCAGCGCCCATCCGGCGGCAAATCCGCCGGAATATCGAACCCGTGATCCCCGCCATGGGAGCGAGTATTAGTTTATTACTGAAATCCATTTTAACCAGGGGCCTGAGAAAGTCCAATATTCACAATTTGCTCTTTGACTGAATTATTCATAAACCAGCATACCCTCGCTTGGGCACAACGAAGCATGAAAATCAAGAAGACACACCCGGTCCGCTTCGCGCCCCACCCCTCTCAAGAGGGGACTTTCATGTAAATTCCCCCAAGCCCTGCGTAGGTGGACCTGTCTGTCCGACCGAAGGCTGATATGTTTCGGTCAGGCCAGGGCGCACGCACAGGTGCGTCCCTGCCCAAACACCGGGATGACATTTTTACGAATAATCCGGACTGCAAGATATTATTAAAAATTCTTTAGCTGTTCAAGCTTATTGACACAATAAATATAATCCTCGCTATCTGCATCGCCTAATACTTGCCAAGATCATCCCGCCAATTTAGCTTAAAAGCCTTCCATGTTTAATTTAATCCGTTTTTATTCTTTATTTAATTACATGCAGCTTGCCGGGTGTATAATTTTTCTTGCTTTTGCGTGCCCACGGATTGAGGCGAGACATTTCGTTTAAAAGTTAATTGCCGAGCGGGATTTGCCTGATGAAAGAGAATCAAATCCATGAAGTGATTGAGAAACTGAAATCAGCCGCTGAAAGCTGGAACGTGCCGATTGTGACCGATATCAGCCGCCAGCGGCGGGACCCGTTCAAGGTATTGATCGGCACTGTGTTATCATTGAGAACCAAGGATGAAACCACTGCCCGGGCCGTGGAACGTCTTTTCAAATTGGCGGAAACTCCCGCCCAAATGCTCCAGCTCTCGGCAGAACTCATCGCCAAGGCAATCTATCCTGTAGGCTTTTACAAGACCAAAGCCGCCAACATTCTTCGAATTTGCAGTCAGCTTGTCGAAAAGCATGACGGAATCGTGCCGGATGAGATCGACGAGCTTTTAACTTTCCAGGGCGTGGGCCGCAAGACAGCGAACCTAGTGGTAACGCTCGGTTACGGCAAGCCCGGGATTTGTGTCGACACCCATGTACACCGGATCTCGAACCGCCTTGGATATGTCAAAACCAAATCCCCGGAAAAAACAGAATTCGCCCTCCGTAAGCGGCTCCCTTCCCAATACTGGATAATCTATAATGACCTGCTGGTGGCATTCGGGCAAAACCTGTGCAAACCGATTTCCCCTTTTTGCTCCCGCTGCCCCTTAAGCCATCTTTGCGAGCGGGTCGGGGTGAACCGCTTCCGCTAGCGCTCAAGCTGCTGCGCCGAAAGGTTCCGCTCCCTTGATACAACAGCACTCGCCGGTGAAACCTGGCGCTCAGGCGACATTATCGGATTTGTCGAATTCCTCGATAAATTTCATGGTCTTGTCCAGTTTCTCGCGCAGTTTAATAGAAACCACCTGCATCTCTCCGACTTTCTGGCCGAGCACTCCGGAAAGATCAATAGCCAACTCTCTCGGCTCGCACAAAGGATTGGGAAAACCGTTTTCATGGGCCAGGTTCTCGGCTTTGGCTACTATACAGGCCCCGAAAGCAGTTTCCCGGCCGAGCGCCTCATCGAAACCGAAAGTACCGCAATGGTGCAGGCCTACAAGCTCGCAAATCTCCCGGTGAATTTTCCACTGCTCGGCGAGCATCTTACCGGCAATCAAGTGGTTGAAACCAAACGCCTCCTCCTCAAGCTGCATCGGGTTCTCCGGCCTGGGCTGGCCTTTCAGGCGCCCGAAAAGACCGGCGGCGGTTTCCTGATCGTAGTGGCTGTAAAGCACCCAGCCGATATCGTGCAAAAGCGCCGCTGTGGTGATAGCCCCCACGTTACGGGTATAGCGGAGAACCTCGCGCAAAATGTATTCGGCGCAAACCGAAACCGCATGCGAATGTTTCCAGAACCCCAACAGGTCGAAATATTCGCTCTCTGCCTTGCTCTTGCTCAAGCCCGAGCGGATAACATGCTGAAAGATTATATTTTTCACCTCATTGTAACCCAGATAGGTAATCGCCCGCTGAAGAGAATCTATATGATAGCGCAGGCCGAATGCCGCAGAGTTGACTGTCTTAAGAATTTTAGCGGCATAAAAAGGATTCGACACCACGAACATGGCAATTTCGCGGGGCTCCATATCATAGTTGATCTCAATCAGCGGGGTTTCGCCTAGATCCGGCAAATCGCGCAGCACATGCTCCAGCCGCCAGACTGTCTCGACCTCGACCTGAGAGCGGGTCATCGGCCGCCAGCCTGCCGCTGAGGGCAGCTCGACAGGTTGAGCCTTGATCTCGGGAGAGATGTTCCTGGCCCCGGCAGGCCGGGAATCTCCCGGGGTCTCCTGCGGCGCCTGACTCTTCCGGTCATACCTGATGATACGCTGCTGAGGCGGTTTTTTTCTGCCGGAACGCAAGCGCAGCACAAGGTAGATAACAGAAAGCACCATAGCAAATAAAACGAAAAAATCCAATATTGTCATGGCCCGTTATCCTGTTGAAGAAAGTAAAATCATTCAAATTCAAACAATTTCTAGCTATTCTATACCTCAGGCTTATCGACTGTCAAGCGTAAAGCCCGAAATGTAAATATTAATTGCAAAACCCCCTTCTAGAGCTTGACTGATGCCAAGGTTTATTGATACTATTGTTTATGAATTTATCTTAAATCTTTGACCTGCTCCATACTCTCTCTTTATTGAGAGGTCTTCTTGCTCCACTCCAAAATCATAGGCCGGCTTTTTATCACTTTAACTTTTCCCCTTTGCAGCCTGGCACTCTCCGCTGGAGCACAGAAAGAGGATTCACCACTCGATTCACTCCGAGTTGAGAACTACCAGCTCAAAGAACGCCTGAATTTTCTGGAGGCGCGCAGGGAAGCTTTCCGCTGGGGCCGTTTCACTGAGGGCGCAGTGCTTCGCTCGGGATCGGTCATGCATTCGGAGCTCACACCTGAGGGAAGGCTGGCCTTTGCCACAGACAGGCAGGGAGTTATCTTTTTCGATGGGACTGTTTTCGAGATTGTAAACAGCCGCTTCTCCGGGCTCCAGGATGATTTTGTCACCTCACTGGCCCCCCTTGACGGAAACCGGGCCTACCTGGCTACAGGCTCCGGCCTTGTTTTTTACGACCAGGGAACCGTGACCAGATGTGAAAATATCCCCGCTGAACTGGAAACAGCACCGGTAAGCTGCCTGGCGGCTCAAGGAGAAAAAGATCTCTGGGTCGGCACGCAGGGCATGGGGCTTTGGCATCTCTCAGGGGACAGGTGGGAAAACTTCCAAGCAGATACGGATTCCACGGGCCTGAGTAATAACGATATCAACTCTCTGGTTGTGGAACCGAACACGGAAACGGTTTGGGTCGGCACGGCAGGCGGAGGCGTTTACCGCCTGGGTCCCCAAGGCTGGCAGAGATTCGAGGAGCCCCTTGGACCTGGAAGCAGTGAGGTGTATTGTCTGACCCTGGATGCCGACGGTCTGATTTGGATCGGCACGGTCAGTGCCGGCGCAGGTTTCTGGGATGGTATCGCCTGGCGCAAAGCCCCCCTCCCTTTGGAGGAAAACGAAGGGGTGGTCAATATCGCCGTGCTCTCTGATGGAGACCTGTTTTTCGGCTCCACCGCCGGCTCTTTTATCTACGACCGGGCAGCCGGACTCTGGCAGAGGCTCCCGGTTCCGGAAGAGCTGGCCCCCTATCCGATAATTTCAGCCTGCGAAGCCTGCGACCACCTCTGGCTCTCCCCCTCCGGCCAGGGCCTCTACCTCTATGACCGGGGCGTGATCGAACGCTACAGCCAGGAACAAGGTCTGCCTTCAAACATAGTCTACCATATCGCCCAGGCGGAAGACAACCGCATCTGGTGCGCCACATGGAACGGGGTCGGTATTTTCGACGGGCGAAGGTGGAAAAGAATGGGACGCGGGGATGGTCTGCCCAGCGACCTTGTCAATTTCGTTCTTTTCGGCAAGGAGGACAAGGCCTGTTTTGGTACGCACAGTGGCGTGGCCATTCTTTCCGCGGGACAGTGGACGGTTTATGACCGGGATAACGGCCTGACGAGCAACACTATCAACCACCTCTCGCTGGACAGCCGAAACAGGCTCTGGATCAGTACAGAGGGCGGAGGTCTGGGTGTTCTGGAGGGCGATTCGCTGAAAATATTCAGCGCCAGCGACGGGCTGCCCAGCAATCAGGTGCAGGCAGCGGCAAATGAGCCGAATGGCACTGTGTGGGTGGCAACCAAAAGGGGGCTGGCCTGTATCGAGCAGGGCCGGGTATTCCCGGTTGCCGAGGATCAAAGCTCGCCCGGATCAAGGCCCGGCCCATATCATTTCACTGCGCTGGAGGTCACCGCGGACGGTTCGCTGTGGGCCGCCACATACGGCCAGGGAGTATGGCGTAAAAATGCGCAAGACCAGTGGCGCCAGTTTACTGTAGATAACGGACTGAACTCTAATGAAGTCTATGCAATTGCCAGCAGCCGGGATGGACGCCTGTTTTTCGGCACAACGATGGGTTTAAGCCTTTATGACGGAAAGTACTGGAGGTCATACGGACCTGCCGACGGCCTTATCTCAGGCGCGGTCAAAAGTATCACCCCGGCAACTGACGGCGCGCTCTGGCTGGCTTCCGAGGACCAGGGAATTGTCCGTTTCGACCTGACTCGCTTCCAGCCCCCGGAAACTTACATCCGCACACCGGAGGGGCTGCTTGTATGCCAGAATGTAAAAAACCGGCTCGTGCAGCTTGTGGCTGCGCAAGACAAAAATAGCGCTCCAGCGCAAGCCGACACCGCCGGGGGCGTTTTTTATCTTGAAAACCAGTATTATTTCGCCTTACCGGGACCGGCTGTTGTGGATACATTGAGCGCAAGCCGGCTCGAACTCTCCGCTTTGGCCATGACACCCTGGTGGCCTGAAACAGCCAAGCAATTCCGTTACAGCTATAAGCTCGACAACAATCCCTGGACTGATTTCAGCTACCAGGGCACGATCGGCTTCCATGGGCTCGAGCGCGGGATGCACGTGATCAATGTCCGGGCCAAGGGCCCTCACCTGCGGGTTGATCCCACGGCAGCCATTTACAGATTCTATGTGGATATACCCACGCTCTGGAGCGACTGGCGCACTTATGCTCTGGCGCTGATCCTCCTTTCCGGGATTTTTGCCGTTATCTTCCGCAAACAGCTGACCTGGTACCTCGGCAAACTCCGCCATAGGCATTTCAGGCCTCTCACCCCGAATCCATTCAACCCCAATGTACCGGTAAGAGAAAAAGAGCGCTTTTTCGGCCGGGAAGAGACACTCAAGGCCTTGAGCGAATCTTTCACCTCGGGACATGTTTCGCTTATTATCCACGGTGAGGAAAAGATCGGCGTGACAAGTCTCCTGACACAGGCTGCCGATCATGTTAAACAACAGGGAGCCAAAGCTCTGTACCTCGACCTGGCAAGGCTCTACTTCCAGGATGTGAAAGCCTTTATCAAACACCTGAGCCTTCTGTTGGCCAATGAAACTCCCCCAGCCCCTGATCTGGACAAACAGGCCGATGTATCGCTGGAGGATTTCCGGGAGCTTGTCGGCCAGGAACAAAGCCCAGTACTCTTCTTTTTTGATAACGCCGAGCTTTTCGGCCGCCTGATTCTCCGCGATGAAAAATCGGGTTCCGAGCTCGCTTCCTGTTTTCGTGAGCTGCTGCTCAGCGACAACGGTGCCAGCTTCGTTTTCGGGCTCAAGGCCCTGAACCTTTTCCGGGAACAGGTGGAAGTGCTTTTCGATGTGAGCCGGATTATCCGTGTCGGCGAGGTCACCCGGGAAGCCGCAAAAGCAATTATCACCAAACCTCTCGCCGGCCGGGCGCTGTTGCATGATGACGCCCTGGACCTGCTGGTAAGTCTGGCCGGAGGCCATCCTTACCTGCTTTACTGCCTGGGCCAGGAACTGGTGGAACAAGTGAACCGGGAGCGCACAAATCTCTGCACTGAGGGTCTGGTGTCCCGGACCGTGGAGAGCCTGCTCAAGAACCCACCTGTGCTGCTTGTTGACTGCTGGGATGAGTTGACCAAAAGGGAGAAGCTACTCCTTGCAGCGGCGGTTTCGGTGTCTTTTTCCAGCGAGAAGCCGGTGATCTTGAGCCTGTCGGACATTGTCGGCATCCTGAGCTCGCACCGGATATCCTTGCTCGAGGAGGAGCTGGCCAAGGCCTCCGCAGATCTTTCCCATCGAGAATTACTGCTCACCGAGGACGGTGGCGCCAGGATCCGGGTGGAGGATTCACTCTTGAACCGCTGGATCTGCGCCAATCAGAATATAGACCTTATCAATGCCCTCGAGGAGTACGATCTGGGCGAGGCCATGCGCAAACTAGGCGATGAACTCGCCCACTCCTTCAAGATGGATGAGCTGGCCAGGCGAATACTCTCCTTCCTGGACGGGCTGCTGCATTTCGAATGGGGAGCACTCCTGGCCGCGCAGAGCAAGAAGGGGGAGGGAGAGCAAATACCGCTGACGCAACTTGGAACTGCCGGTTCCGGAGCCCACGGGATAAAACTTCCCGAGAGCCTCTCCGCCAGGATGCTTGAGAGATTGAGCCTTAAAGGCGGCGCACTGACTGTCGAGGGACAGGCCCCAGGCGAGGACTCTACTGACCAACCATGGCCATTCCAGCCGGGCACCCTGCTTGTACCCATGATGACAAGAGGTACATTTGCGGGTCTCCTCGCTCTCAGCAGAAGGAGGGACGGCGAGCGCTACAGCCGAAGGGACAGGCTGTTTGTGGAAACGATCGCCGAGCAGGTCGCTGTGTCTATGGAAAATGTCCGGCTCTACGAAGAAGAAACCGAAAAAGAAAGATTGAAACAGGAACTGGAAACGGCCCGCAAGATGCAGATGGCCATCCTGCCGGAAAGAAAACCCCAACTCCCTGACCTGGATATTTATGCCTATCTCAACCCGGCAACCGAGGTGGGAGGCGATTACTTCGATTATATCCAGGTCGATGGCTCGAAGCTACTTTTTATTATCGCTGATGTAAGCGGCCACGGAATAAGCGCCAGCACCCTGGTATATATGGCAAAAAGCTGTATTTTCAACCAGATCAAAACCGACTACAGCGTGGAAAAAGTGATGGCGGCGATGAACGACATGGTCTATGGGGTGCTCAAAGAACGATTGCTGATGACTTTCTGCTATGCGATATTCGATTTGGAAAAACGCACTCTCAGCTATTCAATCGCCGGACACCCGTTCCCATATCATTACCATGCAAGAGAGGGAAAGCTCAAAGAGCTGGAGCTTTCCGCCTATCCCCTGGGTGTCACCCCCAAGGCCAAATATAAATCAGTTGAAATCAGTTATCAGCCCGGTGACCTTTTCGCTTTTTACTCGGATGGAATTATCGAGGGCTCGAATCCCGGCGGCGAGCAATTCGGTTTTCTGCGCTTCGAGCAAATTATTCTCGATAACAAGGATCTTGACGCCGAGGGAATAAACCGGAACATGATCGATAGTTTTCATGTTTTCTCAAAAGGTAATCCACAGGACGATGATGTAACTCTGGTAACGATCAAGGCCCAATGAAAAAAAATCAGCCCATAAAAAAAGTCAGTGAAGCCGCGGTCGAAAAAACGGTCGGCAGGCTTGTCGAATTGTCCCGAATCAGCAGTCTCTTTCTGGAAGCCGAAAAAGTCGAGGCGGCGCTTGCCGAAGCGCTCGGGATAATCCGGCGCCTGCTCTGCCATGAGAGGGTATATATCTATCTATACGAAGAGGATGACAGGCTGCTTCTGCCCTTTGACTCAAGCCAGAACACCGCCTGCCCACCGCTCGAGCTGCCCCAAAGCCTGCTGCGACCGCCTGAAGACCGGCGGAAAGGGCCTAAGCTCCAGTTGAATGACCTTAATAAATTGATTTACTTGAATGGGAAAAACCATTCGGAGCCATGGAGTCTTTTCTTTCAATTAAACAGAAATGCTCTCAAAAAACTCGAGATCCGGCTGATCGTCCCCCTGGGTACAGGCCGCGATTTCCTGGGCGCGATCCTCCTCGGCGAAAAAAACCGGGATCTCCGGTTGAGCCGGGATCAGCTTGAGCTGCTGGAGGCTGCGCACATGGAACTCTCTCTCGGTCTGGCCCGCTTCAAGCTTCTGAAATCGATCAAGCGCTCGCATTACGAGACAAAACTCAAGATTCTCGAACTGGAAACCCTGCAGGACATCGGAATAGCTATTGCAAGTATTCTCGACCTTGATCAACTGACAAAGGAGCTTCTTCTGCGAGCGGTCTCAGTGCTCAATGTCAACCGGGCAATGGTACTGGTTAAACGGCCGGGCGAAAGTATCCTCAGCCGTATCGATAAGGAACCGGAGCCTATGTATGTGGCTGAAACCTTTGGTTTGGAAAGGGCCGAGACAGATAAATTATGCTTTTTCGGCGGCTGCGATGCGGTTCTGGAGAATCTGAGGAAAAGAATCCCCACGATTCTTAACGATTCCAAGGCTATTCCCCAGGCTCTTGACTGCGGAAAACTGCTGGTGATGCCGATTCAGTTCAAGGGTGAGCTGCTGGGATGCATTATGGTTGGCGACAAGGAAGGCCGTTATGGGCAGTTTCCTGATTTCGACCAGGGTGACCTGAGCCTGCTCGGCGCCATGGCCAACCAGGCGGGAGCCGCTATCTCAAATGCCAAGCTGTACAGTAATGTGCTGGAAATGAAACAATATAACGAGAACATTCTCACCAGTATCGCCAGCGGGGTGATCACCACTGATAACGAAGGCAGAGTGGTGAGCTATAACGATTCGGCGGCGAAGATTTTCTCAATCCCCGCTTCTCAGGCGATAGGGTTGAAAATTGAGGAGCTTTTCTCAGCGGTAGATCAAGTCACTCTGGCCGAGAAACTGGCTGCCACTTTAAAAGAGGGAAGCACTTACCAGGAGACAAACCTGCGAGCTCGCACCCCTGCCGGGTCAGAAATTGTATTTAATATCAGCCTGACCCAACTTTATGCAGAGGACGAGAAAAAAAGCACCAGAGGCGTGGTGGTCTCAGTGGAAAACATCTCCGAGGGGGCCAGAGTCAAAGAAATGCTCAAGCGCTATGTCAGCGCGAATATAGTGGATCTGGCGCTGGAGAAAGAACACGAGCTGGCCCTGGGCGGCAAATTATGCGAGGTTACCATTCTTTTTACCGATATACGGGGATTCACCGAAATGAGCGAGGAGAAAACACCCGGGGAAGTAGTCGACCTTCTCAACAGCTATTTTGACTTGATGATTGATGTGGTTTTTCGTTACAATGGTACAGTGGATAAAATTGTGGGCGATGAACTAATGGTCCTTTTCGGCGCTCCTTTCGCTTTCAAGGATGACACGCACCGTGCTGTGGGCTGTGCTCTGGCCATGCTCGAAGCGCTCGGAGAGTTCAACAAGCGCCGTCTGCCGGAAGGGCATGCTCCCCTGGCAATCGGTATCGGTCTGAACCGGGGCTCTGTGATCTCAGGCAATATCGGCTCGACAAAGCATATGGATTACACGGTCATCGGGGATGCCGTGAACCTGGCCAGCCGCCTTGTAGGCCATGCTGCTAAAGGTCAGATTCTGATCTCACGCAGCGTGTACGAAAACCTGAACAACTCATTCCTCTGCCGCAGGATGGAAAACATCCGGGTCAAGGGCAAAAAGGACCCGATAGAAGTTTTCGAGGTTCTGCACAAAAACAGACAAAAATAATTGACATGGGCAGCGAAAAATTAAAATTCGACAGTTGCGTGACTATGACTGTGCCGATGGAGGCCAACCAGGAGCTCAAAGTGGCCGAGCGGGCGGAAGAGCTGGCTGTCCGGCTGGGCTTCGAGCGGGATCCGATCGATGAGATAAAGCTCGCCCTGATTGAAGCCGTAATAAACGCCATCGAGCATGGCAGCAGCCCTGAGCGCAAGGTATTTATTACCTTCGGACTCAACCGGAAGCCTCGCCGGATGGCAATTGTCATCTCGGATTCCGGCTCAGGCTTTGATCCCGGCGCTGTCGAAATACCGGACATCAAGAAAAAGATGCAAAAAGGCACGCGCAAAAGGGGCTGGGGACTGAAAATCATGCGCAGTCTGATGGATGAAGTACGGGTTGAATCTTCCCGGGGTGGGACGCAAATTACCTTGATCAAAAACGGTTAAAAGTAATTTGACAATTAAGCCAGTTCTCTCTACATTAATTCTAGATCTCTGTTAACCTGTTTGCCAAATAGCTTGCTAAAAGAAAATTATGCATCTTGAAACCCAGTTCCATTGTTCATCCAGATTACCGGAGTAACCACTTATGGCAGAAAATTTTCAAGTAACCATTCGCCGGGAGATTAACTACGCTATCCTTTATACTGATGGCTATATTAACAATACCGGCGGCGAAAAGATCGCCCAGGAATGTTACAAACTGCTGGATGAAGGGATAAAGCGTTTCATCCTCAATCTGGCCAAGTCACCGATTGTCAATAGTGTAGGTATTGCCGTGCTGATTGAGCTCATTGAGAGGGTGCGGGAAGAGGGTGAAAAAGTGATTTTTTGCAATTGCACCCCGGTGATCTCAAAAACCTTTAAAATTATGGGATTGACCCAATATGCCGAACTATACGATGATGAAAGGGAAGCTATTGGTAACATTTCATCATGAGACAGCGGCGGGCGCAGAAATGAAAAGGTTTGTCCTCTTATTGGCGATGTTTTTCCTTATGGGTGCGGTCGCCCCTTTGCAAGCCGTATTCGATAAAGCGCAGCTCAACGATAAAAGGTATATCAACATCGTCTTTATCCTCGACTGCTCGGCAAGCATGAACAAGATAATCGGCCCGGTGCGCAAGATCGACATCGCTAAAAAAACCGTGGAATCGATTATCAAAAACCTGGCAGTAGAAAGCCATGATGCCGCTTCAATGAAAACGGCTTTGAGAGTTTTCGGTTCCAAGTTCTACAAATGGAAACAGAACTGCGATGACACCAGCCTTGAAGTGGCGCTGGATGATATCGAAAAAACCCTGAATCCCATTCTGATCACGGTTAAAAATGTCACGGCCAAAGGCCAGAGTTCGCTTTCTCTGACCATGGATGCGCTTAAAGGGGATTTCCCGGAAGAGAATGACCAGAGCAATTTTATTGTGGTAGTTTCCGACGGCGATGAATCCTGCGGAGGAAGCCCTTGCGCTGCTGTTAAACAACTCGCCAGCACAAGCCAGGGGGTTTCTGTAAACACTCTCGGTGTGGAGACCGACCCTGCCGGTTACGAGAATCTCAATTGTATGGCCAATGCCGGCAACGGCTTATATTTCGACAGCAAGGATGTAGAGGATTTTATTCTTTTCCTCAAAGATAATAACAAAATTATACAGGAAAACCGTCGGCTGTTCGCTCTGCAAGCCTCAAAGAGCGCGAATGATACTACGCGAATCAAGAAGCGCGATGTGACCGCCGATCTGAAAGAATATGTTCTTGAAGAAGCTTCTCCGCTCTATCCGGACCGGGATGAACGTTTTCCTGCCATTGATACCTTGAAACCCGAGGACAAACTGTTTTTGATCTCTTCCAGAGGACTCTGGCTTAATGTTTTCGCACCGGCGAAGCAGATCCAGGGCTGGATCCTGGCCAAAACCGGAGGATCGGAGTACTCGGTAACCGTAACTGATGACAAAACACCTCTTTATGTGGAGAAGAGCCCATCGAGCCAGGTAGCCGTTTATCTGAACGCGGGCGACCAGCTTACTGTCTTAAAAAAAGAAGGCGCCTGGTATAATGTTTTCAACTCGAAACTTAATCTCAAGGGATGGGTTATCGCATTCAATGTAGCGGAGAATTGAATTCCAATGCCTGGGTGGCTGGATTGGCTTGGAATTTTCCTGTGGCGATCTGATTAATCCTCAACCATAGGCGAAGATATGCCTGGAGTTCTGAAAAAGTTCAAAAAAGGCGATGTGATTATCGCCGAGGGTACCACAGGCAAATTCCTTTATATCATTGAATCTGGCAAAGTCGAGGTGACCAAGGAAAGCCCTACCGGTCCTTTGCAACTTGCCACTTTGGGCCCCAATGAAGTTTTCGGCGAAATGAGCCTGATTGACGACCGTTTCAGCCGCCGCACCGCCACAGTCCGAGCCATTGAGGACAGCCAGGTAATAGTCCTCGACAGACGGGGGTTTGACAGTTACATCAATCAGGCCTCCCCCGGTATCTTCAACCTGATCAAAAGACTCTCCAAACGTCTGCGGGAAACAAACGATATTATCACCCGCGCTGGTGGAGATGTGCATAACCTTCCTAAAGCCCTCAAAACAAAACCGGTCACCGGGGATAAAGAGCAAAAACTCACTTTCGACCAGATGGCTGAATCAGTAGAAGCCGCAGTTGACCTCAACCTCATGCCGAAAAAATTCAAAAAAGACCAATTGCTGATCAGGGAGAACGCCGATGCAATGAGCCTTTTCCTGATCAGGGACGGAGCAGTCAAGATTTTCAAGAAACTGGGCGACCAGGAAGTCGAGATCGACACTCTCTGCGCCAGTGAGGTGTTTGGCGAGATCAGCATGTTCGGCGACGGGAAGCGCTTTGTGACTGCAAAAGCCATTGAAGACGGGGAAGCGGTCGTTTTCAGCAAGAAACAAATGGACGAAATGCTTCGCAAAGCCCCGCTCGAGCTTTTTTTGATTATGGAATGCATGACCCAGAAGTTGAAAAGGATTACCTTGCGTTTTCTGGAACAGATGGATGAAAAACAAAAATCAGAGAGTGTGTGCCGGAAACTGGAAGCGGAGCTGAACGACTTGAAAAAAGAGAATTTGACGCTTCAGGAAAACCTCAAGAAAATGCGCGAAAATCAAACTGCCAGACCTGCTTTCACCCCTGTCGATCCCGCTTCGCCACCCCAGGATAATGAGATCACCTGAGCCTTTTCAGGCAGAACTTCGCCCCTGCCATCCGGATTTCACCTTTATTTCTTCTAAAATCTAGCCAAAGATATTTGAAATTTATTTTATCTAACCACTAAGTAACTATGTTGCTTAGTGCTATAGTTCGAAAGTTCGGAGATGTATTTTATTCATAGTACACGAGTCCTTAAATGCGGCTAAGCGGTCGCCCTCTGGCAGTTCCACGGATCCAGTTTATGCGGCGGGCGGAGAATGTCTTGA
>Ga0307379_10002620_pt1 | contig 26543 bp, 40 predicted proteins | sample UN2MG_FD_202237 | JGI IMG/M metagenome (GOLD analysis project Ga0307379, IMG submission 202237) | Soil microbial communities from Risofladan, Vaasa, Finland - UN-2 | ecosystem: Environmental > Terrestrial > Soil > Coastal area > Acid sulfate soil | place: Finland: Risofladan, Vaasa | collected...
ATCTTTCAAATATCACACCACAATTATCAGGTCTTAGTTCTTGTGAGACTTTTGGATTTTGCATATATGCACATTCACATTTTCTACACGAATCTGGACGAAGATCATAAATTTTACATCCATTATCCGCATACTGACAAATCTCCCATGCCTTTTTATTTAATTCTACGACAGGAAAGGTATTACAACACGCTGTACATCCATCACATTGCATTATTTAAAAACACCTTCTTTAATAAGAGGGATCTAAAAATAGACCCCCCTTTAAATCAAAAACCAATACTACCTATTTATTTTGTGGCAATCTTTGATACTGCATCATTGACAGCTACCGCAACTGCTGCTGCAATGGCATCTTTAAAAGTGGAATCACGAATAATACTTTCTGCCGTATAACCCTGCTCATCAACATTCCATTCCCGATCAATAGCAAGATCACTATGACGTACTGCTTGTTTACCAACCATATTGGCGGTTTCCACCGCATTTTGAAGTGCCTGTTGAGCAATATTTCTGGCATTGTTATCATAACCGTGGGCATCGGAAAGAATTTTATCAACATAGCTTCTGTTACGTTTAATACTTTCCAATGACTCCTGCTGATATTCATCATAGGTACGTTTTGAATTACTGAATAAAAGAGCAGCATTGTCCATGCTTTCTTTTTCAAGTCTTTCAGTACCACCAATGTCACCCATTTTATCCTGGGCGGTCAGCAGGGTTCCACCTGTTGTTTGAGTCTGAGATTGCAACACTTTAGAAATAGCCTGTGATACAGACTCTCCTACCTGCTGTGCTACCTGCTGTGCAATTTCTCTCGCATTTGTCGTTGATTGATCTACTGAATCTGTCATAATAATTTGCTCCTTGGTTAAGGTTAACTGCACTATTTAATAATTTGTTTTTATATAAGAGAGGGATCTATTATTACCGCATTAATTTTTCCAGTTAAGGTTAATTGCAAATAGCATAGATCCCTCTCTAAACGGCAGATTTTAAAACTTCATCTGAGAACCTAATAAATTAAGCAGACGAAAATCCACCGATGCGAAATAGCTGATCACCTGATACTCTTGCATCATCAATTAAGCCCATAAAGCGGCAAGCATATACACGCTGGTTATCAGTGGTAAAAGCTATTTCAACAGCACCACCAACATTCGGTGCAGCATTATAAATCTGATAAATTTCAGATCCATCAATTGGTTCCAACACAAGCTCACCAGTTGTGACAAGCTCACCAACGGGTTTACCAAAAGTAAGGTAAGTAGTTTCATCTGTTGCTGAAGCAAACAACAGTTTAAGGTTAGCAAAAGTAGATTCAGTCATGTTAACTGTAACTTCCATAACCAAACCTGCATCCAAAACCCTCAACGGAGTTTCACCGTATTGATCAGATTTCAGTTCATAGGTATTCTGAGTAATCGAAACGGTAACACCACCAAAGGTATGTCCTACGTGTACACCTGCAAAAAAAACGTAACAAGGGCCGATGGATATGTTATCCGAATCAAAAGACAACGGATATTGTGGCATAATAAAATCCTCCTGTTATACAGTTGTTATTGTTGAACACATTTTACATTTAAAATGAACTTTTTGCTGCTGCCTAAATGTACGATCTACATAACCAATTATGAAATTACATAGCTCCCCTGGTTTTTTATCAAGAGGTCTTCCACATTTAGAGCAAAACCCCTCATGTTTTTTTTCATAATCTAAATCGTCACAAAATTTGCAGCACTTAATTTTTCCTTCACAAACTACCCGAATTAACCGATACTTGTATTGATCATCCACCATATTAACTGCCCTTCTAAGTTCTTTTAAAAATATTGTTAAAACTAAAGGAAACAACTTTAACAAAAATTGGATTTCCAGCATCACCTTCTGTTGGAGCATCCGTTACAGAGTTGATACTTATCTTACCGATAATCCAAGAAGTAGTATAATCTTTATACGTTTCATCAAATAATTCAATTAGCCTTTCGGCAACTTGACCAAGTACTAATTGATTAATTGACAGTGTACGTAGATAATAAGCTATATTTGGATACTGATAAGGATAAGACCATTCTGCCCCTCTACCCCTGACCGATTTACGATAAGCAATGGCACAAGGATAGGAAGACTCATAAACAACGTCCATTGTGGGATACCATGCATAAATTCTTTTATCATTTACACTGATTCCCATCAAAGATTTCAACGTTGTATCATTAATAACTTTTTGTACAAGATATTGATCAGTTTCAATCATTATTCATTTCCTATCCATCTAAAATGTATCTCAATGGCTCTTGTAACTGAAGTTCTTCTTGTTACTCTCCTAATCTCTTTATTAAAATGTTCTCTAAATTGTTTTTTTATTTTACCTTTCATCTGACGAATAATTGAAGTAAAATATGGACGATAGTAAGCATAATCAGGACTATCTAAAATAGATCCATAAACTGAAGCGGAACGTCCTTCACCCTCACTAATAAATAATTTTCCAGGCCAATTCTCATTATACCAAACATTATAAGGAGTTTTATTATCTGCAATTCCTAAAACAATACTACTACCTCTTATCTGGTACATAATCGATTGAAGCAAAGTGCCACTTTGGGGTATTTCAATATCTCCTATATTTTCAGATATTGGGGGGCCACCTCTTTGTGATGATTCATATTCACCCACTTTAGTATATTTTTGAAAAGCCCCTTCATCCACATAATAAACTGAATAAACAAATCCAGAACCTTGAGCAGTTGCCAATGTGTGTTTTATTTCTTCAGTAAGATACCATCCTATCCAGTTAAGCATATCATCAACTATAGGATCTATCTGTTCTAATATGGGAATTAAAATATCATCAGATATATGTTTACCTAATCTACTTCCTTTCACAACCCTACGTAAATTAATAATCTCTCTTTTTATTTGTTCCTGAAATAGACCAGACATAATTAAGTCTCAGACAATCCCATATAAACTTCTTTATGATGTAGCTTGGTACTGTCATATACAGGAGTAATGGGCTTTACAAAAAGTTCCATCCCATTCCAAATGACTTTATCATCTTTTCGTATATCCTCATCTTTTAAAAAAAATCCAAGGTAATCATTTTCTGCTGTAACCCCTGAAGTTAAAATCCTTAATCCAGCAGAACTTTCAAAAAGATTTTGAATTCTGCATTGAACATTCTCTTTCAAAAGAGTAAAAGTTTTAGGAGTACTGTATCCATGAACAGTTGACACAACTGTAGTCACCCTATGAATATCACACCTATGAGCCAATAAGCCTTTATAACTCATGCGAAAGCTACCTTTCGATATTTCATTAAGTTTTCAAATATCTGAGGAGAATATCCTCTCAACTCTTTTTGAAAATAAGGAGACATTAATTTATAGGTATAGTTACCCATCCTCTCTGATTCCATCGTTGTATTTTCTGGTGCATTCACATAATTTTTAATTGCCATAAAGCAAAGATATTTAAGATCCGACATTTCAGGATGATCATCATTATAACCACCTTTCCAAATTATCTTTACATTCTGAAGATATGGAAAATCAAAACCCTGACTATAAATAATTTTACCTGCTGCATTGTATAGCATGTAACCGTCAGAAGCATCGTAATCATCTGATGCTGCTGCTGAAATTTCAACACCGCTTATTTCAAGTTTAGTTATGGATGACACAGGATAGGTTGGCAAATATAAGAAACCCAATTTAGGAGCATCAAAGATGGAGTAATGAAGAAGATTAACATCGTAATTAACGGTATCCGCTATATCATAAGTAAAAGTCCTTTCTACCAAAAAACGATTACAGAATTTTTCAAATTGAGTAGACACAGCATTAATCAAATCCTCAATCATATTCTTTATTCTTTCATCTTCAAGTAAATCTTCTTCATCTGACATTTGAAAATAATATGTACTATCTATTAATGCATTTTTATTTAAGCCCATCATCTACCTCTTATTTTGCTATGTGGGGAAACAATTTATCTTCAGGCCCAGGATATTTAAAACCCCCATCATCTCCTAATTCTGAAAATGCTTTTTCTTCAGGAGGATGAAAAATTGCTTTATTTTGAGGAGGGGAATGTAATGATTTTCTTTCAACAGAAGCTGAAGCTATTGAGTTAATTGCCTTACCTGCTCTAACAAGACGTTCTCCAGCAGCTTCATCTAAATCAACTGTAATCTTACCAAAACTTCTTATTAAGTTCCGATCTGTCAGCTTATACCTCTTTTTCATAATTAACCACCTTTCTAAAAAAAGAGGGTAGATACCGGAATATCTACCCTCTCACTTACTCATTCCGGTTTACTGCATTGTACCAGAATTAAGACGCTGCAAACTTAGGTTTACGTAATGTTCCATAAGTCAAGGTAGGTTTGGTTCCCACCTGAGTTACAGGTCTGCGCTGATTTTCAAAGGTCATATACAGACAAGACCAAACAACCGCATCAGTTCCAACAGTAACGTTGACTCTGACATAACGATTAGGATCATATACCTCAATGAGATATAGACCTGCTTCATCAATCTGTTCTACCGTAATAAAATCGGCATCCCAAGTTGATTGATCCGGTGAATCCTGAATAATCAGATCCAAAGTTCCACCAGTACCAACAGAACCAACATCAGCAAGAATAAGCAGACTATTAGGCAATTGAACATCGGCCCAAAGATCCACACCATCATCATCCGGTGCATTTGCAGCAGCACCAGAAGAATCAGAAACGGCTTGCTGAAAGTACCCGAATTTGTAATTGTTAAGCATATCAAACATAATAAATTCCTCCGTAATAGTGTTAATTGAAAATTAGTCTTTAATTAAGAATTATACTTTATTTAAATCACCGATTAAGAAAGAGCAGCATCCAGAGCAACAAAAGCTTGAGGAATAGCTGCCTGACCATCAAGGCGACCAGAACATCTTAGGGCCGTTCTGTTATTACGGAATTTGTAATGACGTGAGGAGTCCATGCTAAAATCCTGACGGAAACCAACATAGTACCAAGTCCATGTACCCAGGATAAGATCTCCGGTAGAACCAAGGGCAGGAATTTTACCATCTGCCAAGAATGCGGGTTTACCCAGGATAGTCATATCATAACCCCTGGAAATATCACCATACATCTCCTGCAAAACAAGTTCCTTAGAAGAAGCACTCACAGTCTGTCCACGGAGAGAAGCACGACCTTGCTTGGTAATAAACCAAACAGCATTGTTATCAAATACTGCTGGCATACGTGCTTCCATATTCAAAACATCCTGCACTTCAATAGAATCTGCGGTCTGACGGAAAACACTCAGGATCGAAGGATCATTGATAATACCCAACGGTTGTTTCCCTCCGGTTCCCTGGATAAAGGATTTATCCGTATACCAATACCATGCAGATCGGAAAAGGCGAGTAAGGTAATTGACCAAGTTGATAACCGAATCATCCAGCAGGGTATTGGTGATTTCCGTATAACCTGCAAGCTCATGAACAATCATTTCGACCATTCCAAAGTTGGGTTCGGTCTCCGGTTTCTCTCCACCTTCTTCTACCCAATCAAAGGTAACACCTGCAAAGTTGTCAAACCCTGCATCCTGCACATCGGGATTCTGTTGGAGTTTCGGAAACTGAATTTTCTCACCACTCATGGGCCAAACAGTAGACCGCTGCCATACAAGCGTATCCTCTGCATCGTACATGATCATCATATTACGAAATTCTTCCGGTACAAGATAACCACCTGCTTCATCTGCACCCTCTGTCATCAGTTTGGTAACAAGGCCACTTTTCAAATAACCAGCAAAGTCTTTGGCCCATTGAGTCATCTCAGGGGAACACTGTACCCAAGGATTACTCTTATTATTAAGGTTGATGACCGAACCTTGTGGAGTACTCATAATCCCACCATCAATTTTCAAAGTAGGATTGGTTATAAGATATTTAGTAACATCTTTTGCTTTAAAAGGAACTTGAATATCTTCCTGCAAATCTTTGATCATTTGCTGAACGGTATCTTTCACCATACCAGAAAATTCATCACCAACTAAAGCATCCTCAACTTGCCCCTTTAGCAAGCTGATCAGTTCTTCTTTACTAAGTTTCATGGAATTAATCCTCCTATAAATAATTAAAATTAAACTTCAATCTTAAAAGAATCTTTTACTTCTTTTAACGTTTCCTTCAGTTTATCACTAAATACCGATTTAACCGCATTTATGGCATTATCCTTATCAGATAATAAATCATCATCCAATTCGATCATATCATCGTTCTTGGTTTTATCATTGTCAGGGGAGAGCAATGAATCATCAAGTTCAATGTCATCATCGGATTTTGAATCATTCTTCTTATCGTCATCAGGAGCCAAACCATCATTATCCTTATTATCATCTATTTCAATACCAGAATCAACATCTTTCTCACTAAGCAATAATTTAATTTCTGATAAGCCTTCAAACACTTTTTCAAGGGCAGTTTCGACACCATTTGAAATAGCATCAAGGTGTTTACCAAATAATTCCGTTACCTTATCAAAATGATCTGTCAATGTTTTTTCAGTATCAACAATATCGTCATTTGATTTATCATCATCCTCCTCCGATTTATCATCGTCATTTGTAGGAGCAGGACAAACAGCAGGGATAGGTTCATCGAAATCAGGAAGACTTTTTTCGCCCTCCAACATTTCAACCTCAAAGTCTTTTTTCTCATCATCATCACCAATCCATTTCCAATTGTAGTAATGATATTTGTAAGTCTTATCATTATTATCATTAATCCAAGATTTGATTCCATCAGTTGACCATTTTTCAGGATCAAAGTAATAACCAATAGGCATTGGCATTCCACCAGAACCATCCTCTTTTAATTCAGAAATAGTATTGGCAGAAACCATTTGAATACCTTCAACTTCTTCAACATCTTTAATCTCAGGATTAATAAATTCGCCTAATTCCTCACGAATGGGATAAAAAAGACCATGTTCAGTTTTTGCATATTTTTGAGGATAACCCAATTGCAAAAGATTTTGCACAGCATCACCACCATTTAAACTCACAGTAGCATTGGGATTAGCAGGAACAGCTACTGCTGAAATCTCAAGTAACTCTTGCTGAAGAAATTCTAATCCTCCAAACCAAGGATCATCTTCATTACGGTATTCAAATTTAAGTCCTTTAAAACCAACAGAAAAAGATTTCAAAAATCCTTTCCTAAATTTGTTGAAGATCTTCATACTTTCATCATCATCTTCATCAAACATAGGTTTAAATAAAAGTTTTTTAGAAGCTTTATCAACCCATGTTTTCAATGATTTTGCTATGGGAATCGCCCAATAGTTATGACTCCAGGGAACTACTGGATTCTTTTTAAAGTTTTTAAGATCCCATCCTTCCTGACGAATAATATCTTTATCTCTATCCTCATCTTCAGTTGAAGCTACAGCAATAAAAGATTTTTGTCCTTCATCTAATTGTTCAATCTTCTCTACTGTAATGTCCATTGCCTTAACCGGATCACCATCTTTCAAAATGGGCCGACCATCTTTTGCCAAAAGTGCATAAGCCATAATATTACTCCTTATCCTTTAATTTGTTTTCAATTAAGGTACAATCACATGAGAAATTTAAAACCTCATTAGGAAAACGAAGTTTCATATTTCCAATCTGGAAATGATCCTTAGAAAGAACATCTTTTAATTTACCTCTATGACCACACTCATTGCTATTAATAACCCATAGCATTTTTGTGTCATGCTCACTAAGAACCAACCATTTAGTGTAATTAATACATCCTCTGGATAAGGAATTTGTTATTTTTGATAACCTTGGATTAGAATCCATTTGATCATTAAAATAATCTTTCCAATTACCTTCATTCCATTTGGGGTTTTTAACTAAAGTGTTCTTATACTCAAGTACTACCTTATCCAAAATAGGAGCCATCCAATCATTTAAAAGAGTTTTTTTATAGATTGCTTTTTCTCCAAAGTAGTCGAGCATATGATCCACCATACCTGTTATTATATCAGCAAATATATTTTTAAGACTGTCTTCAAGATCCTTCTCACTATCAAAACCTAATTCCGGTTGCTTTTCAGAAACTAATTTACTTTTAATAAAATCATTTATAGTATCTCTGACAGCATCACAGACAACTTTGAAATGACCATTTCCCAATAAATCAATTGATCTACCATCAGTGGGATTATCATCTCTATCATCTGATCCATCAGGGTTTACATGAGAATCAGGTTCATCATCCCTATCGTCATCCTCTGGATCTGTTGATGTTTCCTGGGCAAGAATTCCAGCATCGATCACTTCATCTATTCTATCCAATGGTATCATATCCTTTGGAATAAAAATCCGATCACCACCAGCAATTGCTTCAAGCTTGTGGGTCTTTTCTCTAAATTCATTTAATGTTAATGTTGGAAGACCTACATGAATTCTTCCTTCTTGTACTTCAATTAAACGATCTCTTGGAATTGGATTTTGATGTTTAAATTCAATGCTATCATTAAATGTAGGCATTACCTCTTTGGTAATTTCTTCATCCCAAAGAGATAAACGTGGTTGTACTGATTCTCTATTAAATGATATATCACTTTGTACATCACCTGCCCTGCCATTATCTCCAAATCCTAACTTTGATTTTGGAACTCTATATGCAGCAAAAATCTTCTCCATCGACCACTGAGCAAGATTTAAAAATTCAAAATCACGATTAGCATATGATATAGGCACAGGTTTTAAACCTGAATCCAAAACAGCTACATCATGATATGATCCCTGATATTTTTCTCTCCAACGTTCTTTTAATTCATCAGCTTTTTGTTGATCTATCTTCTCATCAGTAGTCAGAGCAAAATCAATTCGTGCTGAATTCTTAAAAAAATCTCTTTCATAAATTTCTATATAAGAATCAATATCCTGGGCATAAGCTTGTGACTGAATTGGAGATGCACCCATGTAAGGTTTGAGAGGATGAACATAAGTTAAACATATCAATTGACTTATATCAAAATCAATAGTTCCCGTACCACTTTTAAACTCATATTTAACAGAAGGTCTAACAAGATCATCGGAAACATGACACTGAATAAAGTCATTCATATTTAAAGGCCAAAGTTCCCATACTTGACCTAATTTGTTTTTTGCCATATAGATAAATGACATTCCACACATATCTAATTGAATTTGACAAAAGGCTTTAATAAACCGGAAACTCATTAAATCATTAGGATTACGAAATGGTTTTGTATAAATTTGAAAACCTTTATTCTTAGTAGTTAATTCTTCTCCTGTATTTTTATTATAAAAAGAATAAGGTAAAGTAGAAATACGATCTGAGATTAAACTTACACAAGAAGAAACCCAAGATTTATATTCAGACAACTGAATTGTTGGCTGAGTTTTTAAATTCTGAACTCCACCAGTTTGTTCCCTCCGTAACATTGTCACTAAATCATTATATGATTTTTTTCTAAATGTAATCTCAACAGGGCCAAGTCTCATATTCATTCTCCTACTGTGTTTTTTACCGTATAACGGAATAACACATTAATAGATAGATGGGCCACCACTACCACGAAATAGTTCTTTTGCACCCTCTCTTGCAAACCAGGATGCCATTACTATATCGGAAGTTTCAAAAAAAGGATGGTGTTTGAATTCTTGGTAGGCTTTATGCCAAGGATTACGCTCATCAATATTTCCAACTTCAGGTTTATCAGTAAAACACCACATCCATTCACCATTTTCAAATTCTTTATCAATGGATGGTAAACCCGTAATTGGATCAGCCTTATTACGTCCAGTTAAAAATGGTTCTACCCTAATCCCATACCGTCTATACTTTTCATCTCCTAAAGATGAAATAAGCATATCAATGATTGCTTCCTGCACACCATTGTTTTCAGCTTTGTATAGCTCACAACCATATTTCCTAAAGTATTTAATCATAAGAGGTATAAGTTCTCCTGAACCTCTTAATGTATCAATTTCTAAAGGAACTTTCATACCAGTTTTTTTATGAACTGCGAGAACCACTAAAACTGTTCCTGGCCTTTGTAATCCAGCAAAGTCGATCCCTCCAATAAAATACCAATTAGTAGGATCTTCAATAATTGAGGTAGGCTTTACTCCGTAGTGACAACATTTGAGGAAATAAGCAAAGGTCTTATCTGAATCAGTATAAGGAATTAAACGATAACCACGATCAAAATCTCTTGTACCTAATTCCTTATGCTTCATTAACAAATCTTTTGAATTAAACAATGACCACACTGGAAAAAGCATTCTACGTCCAAATGAGTCTTGATATATCAGGCCATCTTTATTTTCTGCAACAGCAATGCTCATCCATGACCAAATTGGATTATTTTGTATCACACCAGCTAAATCGTTTTCATGCCACTTATTCATCATAACTATTGCTTCTGAATCTTGTGGTATCAAACGAGTTAACCAAATATTTTTAAAAATATCTTCTATCTTTACCCTTGTGGTAGGTTCAAGTACTGCGGTTTTAAGATCTTGAGGATCATCAAAGATCAATAGATTAGCACGTCCACCAATAGCTGTTGATTGAATACCATAGGCTTCACATGTTCCATCTTTTAACATAGCTGATCTTTTGACAATGAATCGTTGGGAACCCCAAATAGGGGTAGGGATAATATGAGGGGCAACTCTTTTAAAGTCTTCATCTCTCTGAATATAATCTCTGACAGCTCTACATCTTTTTACTGCTTCAGTTTCAGAAACATGAACAAGCTTGATAAGAATATTTGGATTTTCAGCAATTCGATACAAAACATATCCGGTACATAATTGCTCAGTATTCATATGGATTGTTAAATCATCTTGCAGATAAAGATGATCATCATCCAGAGTAATACCATAATAATCTTGTTCACCAATATCTTCTACATCAAATCCATATACTAATGGATTTTTAATTTGTTTACGTTCAGATGCTTTCTTTCTGGTTTTACATGGAACTAAATGAGTATTACCAGAAACAATAACAACATAATAAGGAACATCATTTACATATTTAGTTCTATGTGATACAGAAAAACCAAGAGATCTACAAAGAAATAAAAAATCATCTCTTAATCCAATCCACTTAGTTGACCACTCATAACAATTATCAAATAAGTGTCCATCCGTATCAATCATTCCTGCAAGTAATTCTAAACGAATCTCTCTGGAATTTTTTAAATATTCTTTTTTAATTCGTTTTTCATTACCAATTATTGATGATTGAACAAATGTTAATTCAGGATAAGTTTTACCTTTATTTTTAGGGCCATAATTAAAATGATATATAGTACAATTAGATTCTTGTTCATCAATTCTTATTTCAAATTGACTTAAATCCATCCATTCAGCTAATGCTTCACAGATTTCTTCATCTTCATCATTAATAGTAAAAGCCAAACCAGAACAACTACCATCACCTAACCAAAGACCATAAATATAAGGATCAAAATCTACTTCTTGTTCTGGAAAATCTAATTGAGCTTTTTGAATCTTCCAACAATTTTTTTTTGCCCATTCAGGCAAAGCTAAATACTCTTTAATAGTACCTATAACAATATCACCTTTTTGATAACCATTCCATCGATTAGAAATGTAAAAAGGCATTTTATGTGATTCATTACACTTAAAAAAATCTTTATTTTTCAGTGTGATCTGATAAGCTTGTTCTTTGCCCCTTCCCAAAGCAAGTACTTTTCTTGGTGTGGAATCTGGCCCCATAAGAAAATCACCCACTTTAACATCTTCAATCTTCTTAAAGGAGCAATCGTACATAAGTACTTGATTGCCTTTGCAAAAACTTTTACCATGACCAAAAGCACCTAATACTAAATATCTATTAAAACCTTTGGATCTTGCAAAACGAATAAAGCGGTGCATGATATTATGTACCGCTTCATTTCTAACTATTTTTCCTCTGGTATCTTTTAAAATTTTTTGAACGAACCACTCAGATTTTCTTGGAACCATATCTTCATATTCAACATTGATTCCATCAAGCAAATGAGCTACTTTACTCTTTAAAAATGTACCTATTTCCTGACTAAAAGCAGCTTCCATTATTGAGTCATCTTTTTAGGTTCATAAGTTAATTCATTTAACTGCTGCATATTAATTACTTCATTTTGAACATCAATGTCTCTGAGTTTTCCGTAAATGGAAGATCGGGTGTGGGAATCAAGCTCATTAATAGCTCGAAATACCAATTGGATAAATGAATTAAGTTTCAATTCATATTCATGGCGAATGGTATCTTTTTTACCGTACTTTTCAGGATACAAACGTTCAAGTAACCAGGAAGATGCTTGCCATTGGCCCATATCTCCAGCATCTTTAATGTTACCCAAATTATCAGCTTCACATTTAACCGTACAAGAATCCACAAACTCATCAAATTCAGGGTCTGAGCGCAAAACATTAAGCTTATATGCTGTTATTCCCATAAGTTTTGCAGCATCAGTAATTGTCAAACCCCGTTCCATATAAAGACTAAGCTTGCTTTTTATGAGGGTATCATTTATGGTTTTGGTAATTTTATTAGGTTTTGCCTTTAAATTTAACCGTTTAGCCATTACATGATAGTTCCTTCAGTCAATTAATTTTCCACTAAAAAATAACGTGTACAAAGATTGTAATTATCTTAAATTATTTCCAAAAGATATGTCAAGAGGTATTTTAAAATGAAGGTGAAAGTAATTGATCGATTTAATCAGGAAGGTACACCATTTCTAAATAACTTTCAAGAAGTAATGATAGAAAGATTAAATTTAAATTATAGTGGGTTAGCTACTCCCTACCGATGTAAAAAACTTATTAGAAATATACTGAATATTCCTGAAAAGTGTATAAATACAAAGACTAAAAATGGATTTCTACTGTCCTGCAACGTGGAACCGGAAATCTATCTTCTGGCCCAGGAAACTTGTAAAAAAATCAAAAAATCTGTAATGCCGATGGATGAATTGCTCCACCTGTTATTGGTTTGCTTCATTTTAACCTACCGAGAACGCCCCAAACCTATAATGCCATTCAAGCATGTTCGTAAAGGCTTGAGATTAGCCAATCTACAAAGGTTTCAAAAAAGATTCTCTCGTTACTACCCTAATTCTATACAATCCTTTAAACAAAACTGATGTAAACCACCGTAAATACTGGCCTCACATAATTCTTGACAGGATCTTGAAAGATGGTATAATGGGAACATTGTGCAAAAAAATAGTGAGACCCGTTGACCAATACAGGTCTCACCATTTTGGAGGTAAGACGCAAAGCAGATAAGAAATGAAAAACCCACTCCCAATTGTCCTGAAAAGGAGGAAAAGAACAATTGAAAGCGCAACCAAATAAAATTTCCCGACCAAGGAAAGATCTTAAACATATCAACCAAAAAAACTGTCACATTGTCAACCAAACAACATAACCCTTAAAAGGAAAGGAGATTAATATGTTTCAACACAATAGTATACCATCCGAAAAACCGTGTCAACCCCTTTTTGATAATCAATTAAATTTTAAGTTAGAAGATCAGCTTTTAGACCATTGTAGCACATACTGCTTAAATATCAGTCAGAAAGAAAATAGCCCCTGGCAACACCATGCAAATTTAATAGGCTACTGGCAAAGCAAAGGTCAAACCAAACTATCAAAACTCCAAAAGAAACTTCTGCACTACCTGCACCAATTTTACTTCAGTCAAGGAAAAGCTGCCTATCACAAAACAAGTACTCTTGCCACCAATCATCTTAAAATGAGCAGACGCCACACAAGCAGAACTATCACACGTTTAGTAGATCGGGGAATTTTAATTCGATTACAATATTGGTCAGACAGGTATCAGCGGTTTCGATCTGTCTTATTACCAAATCTTCATAAAACCCCTAACGAAAAATTAGTTTTTGCATTAAATAAAATAAAATATCCCCTACCAGACACACTTCTAAGCAATCCTGAACAAAATCAATCATTTAATAAACAAACGGTCAGCCCCCCCTCAGAAACGGGGACACCCTCAGAAACGGGGACACCCCAATTATTAGAAACGGGGACAGGGGGGTGTCCCCGTTACTTTGACAATGTACTGAATTTACTAAGGATACCAAAATGTAATATATATACTAATATTCTATATACTAACTACTTATGTACCAATAACTATTCCTTTCAAAAAATTAACTTCGTTAATTTACATTCCCCTGTCAAGAGCCAGGGGAATGTGAATCCTGGGAGTTTAAATTTTGTACCAATAACCCAACCACTATCAAAAGCGCAGGAGACTAATAATATGCAAAACCAACCTAAACCGAAACCAAAGAGAATAACGTTAAATATAAAAAGGAAAATTATTCATCCATCATCAATTGATGAGACAATTAATATTTTAAAGAAAAAGGATTTTAATATCAAAAGTATTCCACAAATTTCTGTATCTGATTTATTGTCTTATGTCGAAAATAAGATTTTTATGGATTATGCCCATAATAACCCGAATATTGAATCTTTGGATTTAAATAGCTTTTTTAGAATACGTATGTTTAATCAAAGTCCATTTGTCGAACAGTATGATACTAAGCTCTTTAAAATGTTGATGCGTCTTTTTACAGACAATGTTCAATTCAATGATATTGCTTTGGTTCAGCTATCTAAAAAAATTATTGGTTACTGGAGTGCCTGTGCCAGAAACAGTAAAGGTAAAAATAAGAATACAAAATTCACTAATCATAATCCCAATCTAAAAACTAAAACAGGCTTTAAACTCTACATCAGTATTTTATATCACCTCCATTACACCCTTGACTACAAAACTGATCCTGCATATGAGGGTGTCTTTGAAAAGAAATTCATAGGAGCAATCAATCGTTTTTTCAATTACAACTATGCCTTTACTCTGCCAAAGAAAGTATCTTTTGATATTGCTCTTATCGATCACAATAATTCAGGACGCTTTTTGAAATGTTTAGAGTTAGATGATAATGACTTTATCGCTTTTATAAATTCACATAAAAGAGTCTATCAGGCAAAACCGGAAAGTGAAAGATCGCTGAATAATTTTAAACAGATTTTTGTGGACAGTTTTTATGAAAAAAAACCGGAGGAGGGCAAAAAACGATTTGAACAATTTAAACCCCGTTTTTCAAGATTCATGGAAATTTTAATTAATCGGATTGAAAAATACAGTTGTGATGGAAAAAAAGTTGAATTGTGTGATCTCAAGCTCACAGCAGAAACCCCACAGGATATGCCTGTTCTGTATTATTACATGGAGTGGCTAAAATCAAGCATCTTTGATGAAACTGTATTCAGCTTTGATGAAATGTTCAGCTTAAATAACTGGACGGTATTCATAAAAGATTTCATGCGAAATGAGAGAGGGTATTCAAATTATTGGAAAATAGTTGACACCAAATGAGAAATTATTATATGTATGCTAAACATTTTTAGAAAAGGGGAAGGAGGTTACTATGGCAAACATTGAAAAAAGCATACAGGATTTTCTCATTTTACCCGATTGGAAAAAAGTAGAATTAAAAATAAACGACCAAAAGTATTTTACTTATCCTTTCATGACCAATGAAGAAGAATACAGACGCAAAGAAAAGATCTATCGAATTACAAGTCACTACAGCAAAATCAGTTTTGAAGATCTAACTGAACATCCCGATTATACTCTTGATGATACTTGGCCTTCTATTTTAGAAAGGTTCATGACTCCAAAATTATTAGATTTTGCTCCTCTTGATTTCTGGTGTCAGTTTGGTTATTGCTATTGTTGCACTCACTGGAGAGGTTTAAAAAAGACGCATTTTAAATTAATAGCAAGAAATAAAAGCAATGGCCCATTTCCTTTTAGTGGTATTTGTGCTGCACAAAGATCAAAAAAAGATAAACGTAAACGTTTAATTGCCAAATACACTGACTGTTGTTCTACATGGTTGCCCAACCGCTTATACCAATCAATTTATACGGTTAGTATTGAAAAAGGTTTAAAAAATAACAAATTATATAATTTGAAAGATTATCAACGTGATTTGAGTACCATTAACATATGGGATTATTTCTTTGATAAATACAGTGAAAGACTTGATAAAGTTTCAAGTGATATTCCTGGTTATATTTCTGGTGATCCTGGTCGTTATATTCCTGATGATGAGGGGGTTTACTAATGGGTAGAAAAATATTAAAAACAAAAAAGAGTATCAAAAGACTTAAATTAAAACGAACAAATGATATATCCAGTTTATTTGATTTAGATAAACCTCTTTATTATTCTGGTTTCGCTTTAACTGATGATTGCGATACTGTTCTATTTTTTATTGATGATTCATTTATAGAAAAAAATGAATTAGCAAATAATATATCTGATTTTAATTTAACTGAAAATGATTTACATATCAGATTTAATAACCAACAATTTCTCAAACCAACTATATTATCTAATTATTACTTGTTCGATAACATTGGGATAGTTAAAAGAAAAAAGATGGATTGGTTTATTGCCAATTATCCCAATTGTGTTTTCCATCCGATTACTGAGTGGTTCGGTAAATCGGTTAACACCCTAATAATTGTTCTCATAGAAAGTTTTGGCAAGGTGGTTGGCGTAGTTAAAACACATACATGAAAAGGAGAATTAAAATGGCGAGAAAAAAGATTCAAAGTGCAATTACGACAAAGGGAAGAAAGAATTTACAAGCAAAGGCCAAAGAGACAGAAACCAAAGTTAAAGCCAAACCTGGACGGAAACCTGGGCCTAAAGCTAAAACAAAACAGGTTACTGGATATGCTCTTTTGAAACGTGATGAAGGAGCATTGGTAAAAGCTTATGCATCATTGGAAAAGCAGTTTGAAAATTTTTCTGAATGTTTAAATACTTTGTGTTATGAAAACGGTAATAAGAAAGAATCCGCAGTAATGACCAATAAAGCAGCTTTAGCCATTGGTAAAGAAACAACAGCTTTTAAAAAGGTTTTGGCAAAAGCTAAAAGTAGTCTTAAACCCATTTATTCCTAAACCAATCACAAAAGAGGGTGTTAATGTATATTACCCCTATTACTTTAGAATAACGTTCTAATCGTTGATAGGGGTAATATTTTATTTTTGGAGGAAAGATGACTTCAATATCCATTACAAAAAAGGAACGATTAGATTTTAGTGATATTAAAATTGCTGTAATTGGTGATTGTATACTTGATGTATATCATTATGGTTCAGTTGATCGAATTTCACCTGAAGCTCCAGTACCAATTTTTAGAATTAATAACCAAGAACCTGAATATCGATTGGGTGGGGCTTGTAATACAGCATTGAATCTATCCAAATTAGGCGTTCAGACAACCTTATTTGGCTTTGTAGGTAAGGATATAGGTGCAACCTATATCAAGACCTACCTTTTGGAAAATAACATCGAATATCACCTCTCTGACGTATCTGATTTTCCCACCATAACTAAAAATAGATATTTTTGTAAAAGCCAACAAATTATCCGAATAGATCGTGAATATCGAAACAAACTTATTCATGATACTGAAAGTCAAAATGCCCTAATTAAAGCTTTTAAAGATATAGTCGGTGTATTTGAAGTTTATGATGCTGTTATATTTTCCGACTATGATAAAGGCACACTCCATTCTCCAGTTTTAAAAAAAATCAAAGAATCTTGTCAAAATTTATGTATTCCAATTTTTATAGATCCCAAAATGAATACTTGGGATGAATATAAAGGGGTATTTTGTATTACACCTAATTGGAATGAATTCAAACAAATTTGTAATCAGCCTAATCTTGCAACTGATTCTAATATAAATCACATTGCTGATTATGGTGGAAAAATTTGTCGTAAATATGATTTAGAATATTTGCTTATTACAAGAGGGGCGCAGGGATTATTTTTAGTTGATAAAAATGATCAACCTATTGTAATAGGAACAGAAACCAAAGAAGTCTATGATGTATCAGGAGCAGGGGATACGATCATTGCTGTTTTTGCTGCTGCTATTGCTAAAAAGGCTTCAATGAGTGTCAGCATGAGACTTGCTAATCTTGCAGCAAAAGTGGTTATTGGAAAACTTGGAACTTATGCAGTAACTAATTCCGAGTTAAATTATGAAATATTAAATTATACAAAAGGAGAGGATTTGAATGATACACTATAAGTTTAAAAACCCTCCAGAAAAGAAACATGGTGAATTTTTATGTCCATATTGTAATAAAGTATTTTTTACTAAGATAAGTTTATCTGGACATATTGGTGGAGCGCATAGAAAAGATATTACTTCAAAAACCAAAAAGCCTTATTGTAAATTTTGTGATGCTGAATTGGTTGAAGGAAAGAACTGGCCTAAATGGGCTATTAAGCAACAAAATCTAATCTGTGTTAAATGCAAAAGACTTCAAAATAGACTTTCTTATTATAGAAAAAAAGATAAGAGAAAAAAGAATTTAGAAGATTGGCAAAACAGATTAAAAAAGATGGCTGAAAATAAAAAATTAAGAGAACAGGAATTATTATGACTGATAAACTAAAACCAATTATTCCAAGAAAACAATTCATGGATTTAATTGAAGAAAAAGGTCTTGATGATTTTACCACTATTAATTTCAAATGTTTAAAGTATGTTTCCGGTAATATCTCAATGACTGAACTATTCTATATTGTAATGGCTGTCTCTTTATTTAGACCAAAATGGATTATGGAATTTGGTACATTCAATGGCAGGACTACATTGAACATGGCAATCAATTGTTCTGATTCAAATATTGTTACGGTAGATTTACCAAGAAACAAAAAACACCGAACAAAGTTTCCATTAGAAGATAAGGGCAATCAAAGAGGATTAGATGAATCTGGATATGTTGGTAATAAAGCTAAACTCTGGAAAGGCCAAGATCCAGACATTGTAAATCGAATAACACAGGTTTGGGAAGATAGTGCAAAATTAAAATTCGGATTTTATAAAAACAAATTTGATTTCCTATTTATTGATGCTTCTCATACTTATGAAAATTGTAAAAACGATTCTTACAACGGTCATAAAATAATTAAAAAAAATGGAATCATTTTCTGGCATGATTATGGTGGGTGGCCTGGAGTTATTGAAGCATTAAATGAATACTACCTTGAACAAGGCAAACCAAAAGATATGTACTGGTTTAACGATACATCCATTGTCGGGAGGTTTTTTTAATGAATATAGACTTTACTCCTTTATTTTGGTTTGGAATAATCATTGGTGTTGGTGGGTCTATTATAGCTTGGTTTATAATTAAAGGAATTATCTTATTACTATCACATTTACAATGGGTTTAAAATTATGTATCCAATAATAATGAAACCTTGGGGAATGGAGATCTGGTTTATTAACACTGATCTTTATTGTTGGAAAATGATAACCTGTGTTCATAGAAGATGGTCATCGAATGGCAAGTATCATTATCACAGATCAAAAGATGAAACTTTTTTTGTAATAAAAGGAGTATTAGAAATAGATATTGATGGAGATATATATAATATCTATCCTCAAGAAACAATTCGGGTAAAACCATTTTATAATCATCGTTTCCGTAGTGAAAACAATTCTTGTATTTTTTATGAAGTCTCAACTCATCATGATGAAAAAGATTCAATAAGGATACCTATTTAATGAGTAAAATAGTTATTTCTTTTATGTCTCAAAAAGGTGAAGCAAAAGATCCTAATTTACTATTTGGTATATTGGATTTAGATACTGAGAAAATAGAGTGGATTAAACTAAGTCATTTAAACAATACCACTAATTTTGTTCATGGTATGGGTATGTGTTATAATGATAATTATTTTTGTGCTGCAATCATTCCAATTAGAGAAAGACTCACCTCCAATATTTTCACCATTAATCTTGAGACCGGAGAAAAGAAAATATCCTATCTTTATTTTTCCAAAGCAATTCATGGTATGACCTCTTTAGATAAAAACAGATTATTGGTTAATGCAACTCAAAATGATTGCGTTGCTGAATTATGTCTTAAAGATGGATGGGTAGTCACTGAAGATTTATATCATCACTTTCTTAATAAAGATTATTGGGAAGAAATTAGAAGAAGATGTTGTGATTTAAGACAAGATCAAATTATTTATCGTGGGCCTACTTATATTGATGATAACTATCATAACAATTCAGTTTTTAAATATAAAAATTCGATTTTTGCTACCATGTTCAGGGGGTTGCCTTATATGCAGGGAATAGATGGTGGTGGAGCAATGTTTGATTTAAGATCTGGAAGAACAGTTATTGATGGACTATCCCAACCTCATACAGCTTTCATAGATAGTAAAGAAAATTTTTGCTGTTGTAATTCATCGGCATTTATTTTTATTGTCAAAAATAAATTTATAGCTGAACTTGATGGATATACAAGGGGGGTATATGAAGATCAAGAAAAAGGAGGATATTGGATCGGTATATCAGCATATCGAAAGTACAATGCGAAGCTTTCAAAATGGATTGAAAAATATCGTGGTGATCAGCCTCTTAAAGGAGCAAGAATTCAATTCATCGATTATGAAGGAAACATTGGAGACACAATTGAACTTGCTGAATACGGTAAAGAAATCTTTGACTTGTTACCGTTTAAAAAAGGAGAATGGAACAAATGAAAAAGAAAACACTCAAAAGAATAATTGATTCGGAAGATAGTAAAAAAGAAAAAATTGATAAATTAAAAAAACGACATAAGTACCTTGCTTCAAAAAGTTACAAAGACCAAGCAAGCAATCAAATGAAATATATTAAATACCATCTTAAAAGATTGGGAGGTTAAAAGATGAAAAGAGGTGGGATCAGAACAAACCGGAAATATGTCGTGGAAGATGGTAAAAAAGTAACCAAATTTATGATCCAAGGACGCAAGAATGGTGTGTGGATTCCAGTAGTTGAAAGAAATAAGTTGAAACAAGATGTGCCTTTGGTATATAATACAATTGGTGAAGCGGAAAAGAAACTGAAAGAAATTCACAGACAGATTATTGGAAAAGGAAATGCCCAAAAGAATAAAGCTAAAAGTTAAAGACATAACTTTTAATGATGCTGTCTTTTTGCTTAAAGAATTAAAAAGCAATGAGTGTGCTTGTGGTGGTTATAAAAAAGAAGGTATGTCATTTTGTTACAGTTGTTATTCTGCTTTACCTGATGATATACAAAAAGATTTGTATAAACGTTTTGGCAATGGGTATGAAGAAGCATATGATTTTGCTGTTGGATGGTTAAAAGTTTGGGAATGGGAGAGTTAAAGATGAAAAGAACTATTTTAATTATTTTATTTATTATTTGTTTTTATTTACCAGCAAATGCTCAAGAGATTTTATTACCGGATACAGGCGCATATGGCAAAATTCAAGGTGGTGATGAAACCCACGTCAATGAGGTAATTTATAAAATTCCTTATGAAATAAGAGGTAATCAGATTCTAACCTTTGAAGTTTGGGATATGGATGTAACTGATGAAATCAAGGTCTTTATAAACGATAAGGAAATTTATACCGTACCGATTATTGGCAATGAAGTCTGGTCAACTACTCAAACAGTAAAAATTAAAGATATTTGGTTATGTGATGACAATCTTGAAAACAAAATAAAATTTGATGCAACACCTAATCCTCCAGCTACTAATTGGTGGGGAGTTAGAAACGTTCAATTAAAAAAAGATCCGGTTTCATCTGATATAACCCTTTATCAACATTCTACTGATGAAAATATTACAATTGCTTGGGATGCCGTTATCGATGAAAATTATCCTGATATTCATTATGATTTTTTTGCATATAATCAAGGAGAAGAAAGAAAATATTTATTAGGTCATACTCAACAGACACAAGTAACTATTAAACTTCCACGCACAGGTTTGTATATATTTTATGGCAGAACTTGTGATAAAGAATTTACTACTGAAGAATCTGAAGAACCAAGAATATGTTCCCAATGGGCGCATTCCGCATTAGAACAGGAAGATGGAACTTCTTTTGGTAAAGTAGAAGATCCAAAAAATCCTGGTCAGTACATTAATCGTGGATGGATGATTTATGGGCATATAGCTGCTCCCTCCGGTGGAGGAGTTGATTAAGATAGAATGACTCTATCTTAAAACTAATAACTATATAAGGAGATTAAATTATGAGTGCAAATTTAAAGTTCAAACCAAGTGGATCGGCAGATGTTGTAAGTTATAACCTCTACTACAAGGAGCATGAAGATTCTGTTCAGTTAACCAAAAACAATTCAATTGCTGCAATTGATCTTGGTAAACCTGCTGTTGGAGCAGATGGGTTTATTCACATCCAATTAAATACCCTTCCTGCTTTAACAGATTTGGATGGTTACTATGATCTTGGTGTTGCAGCAGTTGACGATGCTGGCAATACCTCACCGATGCTTGTTCAAGGATTGGCTAATATTAGTCTGGATTTTTTAGCACCAGACCCTCCTACGGAGGGCAGCGTTTATTTTGTATAATAAGGTGTGCTTTGGATATTCTTTTTGGTGTGAAAGACAAAAAACTTGCTCTTAAACTAATTAAAGAATTAAACATAGATCATCCTTGTGTAAAACGCTGCATGGAGAAAAAAAGTAAGTAAGTTTTAAAGTTACAAGGCAAGGACAAAGGGTGGGGAAATAACAACTTGCCTTGTAACTCTAAATCAGGGGGGAATAAGGAAATAAATTAATTGAAACTATATGATCCAAGAGTAAAAGATCATGTTGAAACAAATAATCCTGCAATTATGATTGCTCAAATTTTAATAGATACAGGCATGTTTTCACCAACTGAAGATTTTTGGAAAAAGATAGCTGATCTTGCTAATTATTCTGATGAGTATATAGTAGTAGAATAATGAAACGTAAAATCTGGTTTGATCCTAAATACAGAAAATTACAAAGATACAATTTAGTATTTCATTGTTCTTTGTTTGATACTACTTTGTCAGGATGTAATATGTCCTGTAACCCCTGTCTTGCACTTAAATATTCAAAAGAAATGAAAGTAGTTAATATAAAAAATGAGGAATATGATGTGTATATTGGCAGGGGTACAAAGTGGGGAAACAAATTTCATGTGGGGGTGGATGGAACCAGAGAAGAAGTAATCCAATTGTATAAGCAATGGTTTTTACAAAGACCTTGGTTACAAGTCGATGCGGTTAAAGAATTGCAGGGTAAGGTATTAGGATGCCATTGTAAACCAAAACCCTGTCATGGTGACATACTTGTTGATTTTGTTAAAGGAGGGTTAACAAATGGAACCAGTTCAGATAACAATATTGATATTGCAGATTCTTGTTAGGATTTATGGACAAGATTATAACCCTGAAATTGATTGGTTCATTTTAAGTGAAAGAAGTGAAGAACAAATTGTATTTGTCGGAGATTTTAAAGGAGTCGATGAAGTTATTATATGTGATAACCGATTATATGATAGATGTGGTTTAAAAAATAAACAAAGAATATTATTAGCAGGACAGACCCAATTACTTATCGATTTAGACCCCTACCCATTTACAGTACCTGAAAGAATCTACGTTCATACTTTATCTAAAGGAATACCTACGCATTTAAAAGGATACGAGATGCAAATGGGTTTTGTATATGATCGTATCCATAAATTAAAATAAGGAGAAAAGAAAATGAACAACAAAGGGCCAATGTTAAAAGGCGCACCACAACCAATGCCACAACAAATGCAGTTTTCAAGAGAAGCAATTGAATCAGCAGAAGAAATGAGATGTATGAATGAAATCCCTGTACCCAATAAAGAAGGGGAGTTTATGCAATGTGGAGGAGAGATATTTGTTGAAGCTACCCGATTGCGCTATATCAATCCAATTATGTCTCCCACCGGACAGCAAACCATTGCTACTGTCAATATTGGTAAGCTGTGCATTGCCTGTGGTAAAATCTTTCAACCGGATGCATGGTTAAAAAATAAAACTGAAACGGAAAAAGCCACAAAAGGAACCATATTAGATAAAGAAGGGAGGGCATTGCCTTGATTGATGCATTAATGCTTTATTCATGTTGTCGATGTGGTGAAACTTTGTCAGGTTTAGAATGGCACGAAAACTCAGGAGGAGATGACAAAGAGTTTAAATGTCCTTCATGCTTAGAAGGACTAAATGAGGATGAGCTTTATTCGGAGGAAGATTAATGGGTAAAAAATATAAATACTCAATTGGAGATTGGGTTAAATTTAAAAGACATTATAAAGTATCAAGTGGTGACAATCAACGTTATGCTTATGAGATTGGTATGACTAAACCAATCTTAGGTCAAGTGTGTGGCGCAGTAATTCGGTATTTGGGAAAAATCAAAACAAATGAATATGATTATCATAATGAGTATGCTTTTCTTGTTCCTGAAAAATCAATTATCTTATATCAAATTAAAACAGGTATGATCAATGTTGCCCATGAAGTTAAAGAAGAAGATATTGAAGCTGTGGGTTTCACAGATGTTGATTTAAAACTTCCCTGGAAAAAGAGTTGGGCAAGCAAACGGTATAAAGAAGAAATGTCTGAAGCAGCTAATGATCGGTTAAGAGATGCACAGGGCCACTTTATTTAAAAGGAGAAAAAAATGTTTCCGGTTTTAATGGATCAAAAAGAAAAAGAAAGACTTTCTAAGTATAGTATACCTGATCAATTGCCAATTGCTTTTGTAAACCAGTTTAAAAAACAGATTGAAAAGAACCATGATCAATCTATTGAAAAATTAGCAGAACGTGGTGGTCTTCATCCCAGGGAATTAATTGCTGCTATATATGGTATATCTTTACAAACTTATTTTGGCAGAGTGCAAGAACAGCTTTCAGATGAACAAACTATTTTTGCTATTAATTTAATAACTTTAAAATTAAAAGATTTTGAAAAAAATGAAAAGAAGCACATACAGACTAAAAAAAACATATGAGAATATCCAGTATATTAAAAGGATCATTCATATTCTGGAATCACTTTCTTTAGATGATTCAATTAAATTAGATGATCTTACCGCTAAATGCGAATTAATTGAATCACAAAAAGCCAAAGGCAGCAAATTAAGAAGACTTATAAATATTATCATTGAAGATTATTGTATTCCAATTGTTTCAGGCAATGATGGATATAAAATAGCTCGTACTCAAGAAGACCTTAATAAATTTAGAAAAAGAATGTATAAACAAATGGAAGGTATTAAAATAAGAATTGATAATGCCACCCATGCATACAATGTATTTGATGAGGGCAAAATAAAAAGCTATTCCGAATTAATCGATAAAAAACCAAAACGTTTAGAATTAAAAATCAACAATGGCAAATCAAACAGTTCACATTCATTCGTTAACTAATAAGGAGATAAAACAATGCCAGAAGACAAAGATAAGAATTTACCACCAATAACCACAAATGAATTAAACGAAGGTATGGGTATGGGATCAGATTTTAAAGAACCAAGCATATTAGATGATCTTGATAAGCTGGAAGCTAAAATCGATGAGGTTAATAAGAACATACCCGAACCAAATAAGATGATAAGACCCCCATTGACCAATCAGCAAAAAATCGATATGTTAAATCAGATTTTTTCATTTCGTTTAGGAGATAAGGTCAGAAATCTCTTTTCTGAGGATGGCATCATAGAAATGGTTGGCATAGATCGCCGTGGGGTTATCTATTTGGTCGAATTTAAGGAGAACAACACCAAATGGCTATCAGAAGACCAAATGAAAAAAATCTACGTATCTGGAGGAGATGGTGTTCTTCCTGGGCCTGGGCCTTATCCATTTAGAACGGATATACCCGAAACTAATAAAAAAGATCATATAGTCGGAGATCGTAAATCTAAAATGGAGTAACAAATGGAACCTATTTTAAAAGCATTATCCGATAGGATTGATGCGTTAGAAGAAAAAGCTAAAAAAATAGATCATGATATGAATAATCTTAAAACAGCTTATTTTAATAAAGCTGAGTTATCAGAAGCAAGAATCGAATTGGATAAAGTAAAATTGGATAATGCTTTGGTTGTCTTTAAAGATGTTTATGGAAAAATAAAGATAATGGAAATAAAAGTGGAAAAAATAGTTTCACATCTTGCCAATAATGGCATTTTTATTTAAAAGGAGGATTAATTTATGCTGCTGTACAAAACAACTTATGAAATTCAATTAACCAATGACAAACCTGCTAAAAGATATACCTGCTGGAATGGATCAGCAAAAGATTCTGGAGCAAAGCGCAAACAGATCAGACAGACAATCGGTTTTGTTCCTAATTCAATTAAATCAATTAAATTTGCTGTACCGACTGATAAAACGGGATTGTTAAAGTTTTTAAACTCAAAATACGAAGAATAACAATAAAAATAGCTCAGTTCTTAATTGAATTGGGCTATTTTCATTTAAAAGGAGGTGTCTGTGTCAAATATGCCTAAAGAAAGGATTGATTTTACCAAAGAAGCAATACAAGAGTATTTAGATACCTGTATT
>Ga0307379_10002623_pt1 | contig 26479 bp, 33 predicted proteins | sample UN2MG_FD_202237 | JGI IMG/M metagenome (GOLD analysis project Ga0307379, IMG submission 202237) | Soil microbial communities from Risofladan, Vaasa, Finland - UN-2 | ecosystem: Environmental > Terrestrial > Soil > Coastal area > Acid sulfate soil | place: Finland: Risofladan, Vaasa | collected...
TGCTAAAATCAATGCGGTGCATCTTTTCGGTGATATCCATAAAGGCATTTATTTTTTCCCGTAAAGTCATTATTCATCTCCCTCTTCTTTGATTGCATGAAACGCGGCCTTGACCTTTAGCTTCTCGGCCTCAGGCAAAGCCATGAACATTTTAGCCGCAAGCACAAAATCCAATGTTGGATGCTTGACTAAGTAGGCTAAATACTCGATTGCTTTTTTCACTAACATACCTCCTACACACTTAATATACGCTTTATTCACCGTATTGCAATAGCCAAAGGGTATTTTTTTATCCCCCATATATTGGCCTCCACCTGACGATGTAGTCGTGGAGTTCTTTACGCTCCTCTTCATGGTTGCCCAGGTGTCTCAGGTGCATACTGCATTGAACTGCGGCAGAAACACATTGACCCCCTGGCAGATGTTCCAGAGGGCCGTCCATGATCCAAAATTCATTGATATGTTTCTTGACGCAATCAGGCATCGTTTGAATGACATCTCTGACGTGCATATCAGGCCTCCTTTTAATGACCCCAACCGCTTGCTGTTTCATAGACTGGCTTGCCCTCATACTTGCTGGCGTAGTGGCCATCAGCCTTAAAGCCCCAGGCATTGATCGCGGCTGTTTTCTCATTGGCCCCGACATTGTGCTTGTTAGGCGCGACATAATCACAAGGGCCGCCATCGTTTCTATCCAGAGCCTTGCCAACCCGTACATATTTGACAGTCTTGGCCGTCCGGCTTGTCACCATGTAGAAGTCAATATTGGTCTGGTCATAGCCCCAGCTAGTGTAGTAGATGTCCCCGACCTTGATGTCCGCGCACTTGGCTTTTGCCTCTGCCTTCTGCTTGGCTTTGTAAGCCTCCGCGTCCTGGACATCTTTAAAGTAGCCCTTGATCCACTTCTCAGCGGCCTTAGGCCCCTTGAGAAACCGATAGTTGTGATCAGGCTTCTGCCGCTTGGCCTGGAAGGCTACGACATGAGTGGTCTGGTTCCCATCCTTGTCACTGAAGCTATGAGTGTCAGTGTGGATGTAGACGACAGCGGTACTATGCTTATCCGCAATCTTTACAGCGTCTGGTCTAATGTAATATTCACGTTGATGTTTCATTTATTTAACCTCCGCTTCTGCCCAAGTCTTACCCTTGGCAATTTTACACAAACTATACCGCTTGCCATATTCTGGCTCATCGGCCTTAATTTCATTAAGAGTGCTTTCATGAGCAACTTGCTGAGTACCATCAGGATATTCAATTAAGTACCCAGCCTCAAATATCGCGATAATATCAACAATATCTTCAGTAAAATGACACTCAGCTTTTTCTCCAGGCTTAAACAGTTTCATCCTGCAACTCCATTTGTTTCCCAGTTATAAATCGCAAGGGCCTCATCGAAGATATCATCTTTGTATGGCAACCCATTGCCGCCCTTCATCTTGGTCTCATCGGCCAGGCCATACATATTCATGACATAGCCAAGAGTCTTGGCATTGTGGCACCGACCAACCCAACTCCGCTCGGTATAAACGTCAATGACATTATCGGCGATGACTTCAAAATGCGTAATCATTAGGCAACCTCCACTTTCTCAGCTTCACCATAGGCAATGCACTCATTACAAGCACCAGCCTCTTCACCCAATGCCTCGATGTTGTATTCACAATCTTCACAACCATCGACAGGCAAATAGACATACTCTTTAGTGACTGCATCCATCATTTTCTCCTTTGTTCACTGTTCTTACATATTGAATATGATACCATAGTAGTACTATGTCAATAGCCATACGGTACTTTTTTTACATTTTTTTTATTTAGGAGATAAAATGACCGTCACGCAACAGAGCCTATATCTATCGGAGCCAGTCAGAGAGCTACTCAAAACTGCGGCTAAAACCCAGCGGCGTAGTGTTTCCAGCCTGGCAGAGGAGTTACTTGTCGAGGCTCTATCCAGACGGGAGTCAAGCCTCAATACACAAAAATCCCAGATCGAACATCTGGAACGGGTAGCGAAGGCAATTCGATGACCAGCCGTAACAAGCGGCGAGGCTATGAACTCGAAAAGGAAGTCCAGGACTTTTGGCAGTCCCTGGGCGTACCGTGCCAGAGGGTCCTGGGGTCAGGGGCTTTCAAACATTATTCAAGCGACCTCGCCGGAGACGTAAATCTAAACGGCCTCCTGGTTGAATGTAAGAGGCGCAAAGAGGGCTTTCGTGAACTATACAAGTGGTTCGCGCAAGATGAGGCGGATGTCCTGGTCGTAAGAGCAGATCGGATGCCTCGAATGTATGTCATCCCAGAGAGCCTGATGGTCAGGTTTGCAAGTGAAATGGGATGGTTTAAGTCAACAAGCAAAGAGAAATAGGAGATAGTAACGATGCTTGATTTAGATAATGGAAGTGGCGGCGAATACATCCGCTTTAAGCCTTCAGTTAATGCCTGGTATGTAGATGGTGATGAGGTGGAACTTAAAGGTTTCTCTGTTGATCCTGACTCATTAAAGACAGGCTGGGGCTTGATCCAGGAAGGTGTAACGCCGGAATGGGTCTGGGATGAGACCGTTGGCGTCAAGGGCAAGCGTCCAGATGGTGATTACAAGCGCGGATTTAGCATTATGGTCTATCTAAAAGACCATGGCTGGCGCGAATGGTCATCTAACGGGGCTGGTGTCAATAAGGGCCTCAGCAACGTCTGGAAGTCAGTTCATGATGGCATGGCGGACAACCAGGGCAAGATGGCCGCACTGAAATATAAGGGATCAACTGCCGAAACATCAGGTAAAGGCGCGACCCGTATCCCTAATTTTGAACTGGTGGCCTGGAATGACAAACCTCAACAAGAGGCAGAAACACCCCCTGCCGCACCTATTGAGGAACCCAAGCCTCAAAAGGATGATGATGAGGTGTTGTGGTAGGCTAACAGTGGGGGCAGGGTCTAGGTATCAACTAACCCTGTCCCTCTTTTTACGGGGTGATTATGTCAGATTTAGCAAAACATATTGGCACGGTGGCTAAGGCTCTATTGGGGGAGCCTAATCCAAAACTGTCAAACAAAAGGGAGTGGCGTTATGGCTCACATGGATCACTCTCGGTGGACCTCGATAAGGGCACTTGGTACTGCCATGAAAGCATGACTGGCGGCGGTTGCGCGGACCTCATTAAACGCGATAACCCACTGGCTCATGTTCCTGATGTCCTGGAGTCCCTGGGCATCGAGACCGACAACAAGCCAAATGGCCATGCCAATGGTCACGACACCATCAAGACTTCCCTGGTGGCGACCTATCCTTATGTCAATGAGCATGGTGAGGTAACGTATGAGGTGTTACGTTATGAGCCAAAGACCTTCCGGCAACGGCGTGTAGAGAATGGCCGTATTGTTTGGGGCCTGGGAGATACTGAGCCTCTGCCCTATCACTTGCCGGACATCATTAACAATCCAGAAAAGCCTATATTCATATGCGAAGGCGAGAAGGACGCTGATAACCTAGCGACACTTGGCTTTGTGACAACGTGTAACTCCGGCGGTGCTGGGAACTGGAGCCAGGGCCTCAACAAATGGTTCCAGGACCGTGATGTCATCATACTGCCGCACAATGATAAGGCTGGTGAGGCCCATGCCCGAACTCTCCTGGGCAATCTCCAGGGCATAGCCAGGCGCATGAAGGTCGTAAGACTGCCCGTAGGAGATAAAGGCGATGTCAGCGATTGGATCATGCAAGGCGGAGACAAAAAATCACTGGCCCAACTGATTAGAGCCGCAGACGAGATTAAAGACAAAATCACGCCGCTACCTATCCTAACCTTAAACGATATAGCCAACCTCCCACCTGTCGAGTGGCTGGTCGAAGGCCTCATCCCAGATAAGTCCCTGGCCATGATGTATGGGGAGCCAGGGTGCGGTAAAACCTTCATTGCATTGGATATGGCCCTCAGTGTGGCTCACAACGCCATGTGGCAGAGTCAGACGACTTTGGGTGGTCAGGTCATATATGTGGCTGGAGAGGGCGTAGGGGGCCTTAAAAAGAGAATAGCGGCATGGCATAGTCACAGAGGTCTTGAGCAAAAGGCACCGTTCATAGTCGTGCCATCATCAGTGGACCTGATGGATGAGACCAATGCCCAGGACCTACATACCACAATACAAACTGCGTCAGAGGGACCAGTAAGACTGGTGATATTCGACACATTGGCCAGAAGTATGACAGGTGATGAGAACAGTTCCCAGGACATAGGCCAGGCGATTAGAGCCATGGATAGCGTCCGAGAGGCCTTCAACTGTTGTGTTATGGCTATTCACCACTCTGGCAAGGACTCATCCCGTGGGGCAAGAGGCTCATCAGCCATCCTGGGGGCAGTAGACGCATCAATGAGAGTGGAACGGGTCGGTGAGTCAGTCTCCCTGGTCGTGGAGAAGCAGAAAGACGCAGAGATGATGGACCCAATCTGGATGAATACCATCAGTGTTGAGGTGGCGGCTGATGCCCTTGCCCTGGACATTGAGACAAGCCTGGTCCTGGAGAGAACAGACCAAGGGCCAAAAGGCGGCAACACAAAAGGCCTTAGACCAGCGCAGAAAGCCGTCTTGGATGCCCTTAATGACGCAATGATAAAGCATGGCCAATCATCACCAGGCGGAGAGAATTATCCCACCGGAGTGACTGTCGTGGATGAGTCATATTGGAGACAAATATCACTAACCAAAAGCATCTCAACTGGCAATCCGGATGCCGAGAGAAAGGCTTTTAGTCGCGCCGCAGAAGTCCTAATCCAGAAGAAAATCGTGGGTAAATGGGGAAATCTGGTGTGGAAGTGTAAATCATGACCGGACAAGGAGGATGGACAAAATGTCCAGAATAAAATCAAAGGGTTACGGTAAATGGGACAAGCGTGGGACAAATGTCCGACAGACGGGACGGACAGGACACTCTCTAGAGTCCTGTCCCACTGTCCCAATGTCCGAGGAGACGAAGGCAGTTATCTTGTCCCATGACCTTGTGGCAAGGGAGATGGAGTTGCGCTGGGGGGTGGAAAGATTGGAGCGTTTGGTTGAGCCAGAAATAGGCCAACGGTTTCTGTCACAAAGAGAGAAGTTTAATGATGCTATCCAGTGTAATGATGAGCCAGGCATGAGGAAACATGGCGAGGGTATGATCAGAGCGTGGAAGGCCCTGGACAAGATAGCAACAGAGCAAGGCGCAAAGGTTATTGACCCTAATGACTATTGGGAGATGAGACATCCCAGGATGCCGGATATTACTGTCCGACTTGTCAGGACCATGGAAGAGATGCCAAAGGATGCGCCAGGTGATGTAGCATATGTTAGCGCAGAGGAGTTGCTGGACTTTGTTCCGCCTATGGTAGTCAAAGCAAAGCAAGTCTTCCCTGGCGCAAGAGTGACTGAGTTGAAACCATCGGAGACAATGCCAGATGACCCAATCCCCTTTTGATAACAAGCCGGAGATCAGGAAGTATAGCGTCCTTCCGGCAAGAGCCATACAAGACGATAAGATGCACTGGACAACGCTAAGAGTCCTCGGTGCCATCTGTCTTTATACCAATGCTTATGGCATAGCGTGGCCATCAAGAGTGACCATAGCTAGGCATATTAGCCGAAGCACAAAGACCGTCAGTGTTCATGTTGGAAGGCTGATCAAGAATGGATACGTCAGAAAGCTACAACCAAGAGACTATCCGCCAACTATCAAGCCTAAGAACACCTGGAGAACCACAAGATACCAAGTCATGTTTGATGGGCCGCAGACTGAGTTGCCAAGCCGTGAGCAGTTCTGGAGTCCGAGGCCGAAGGTCGCAACCGAGCCAGCCGAAGAGAAGGCCATGAGCGTACCGCATATGAGAAGGGAGTCTGAGGGTGAAAATCCCGACTTTCGGATACTTGCACAAGCGTTCGTTTTGGGCATCGAGATGGCGTCCGGTCAGCGCAGATTGCCAGGTCCGAACCAGGACTTTGCCAGAGAGTTGGCAAGCCGTGGCGTCACTCCGGAACAGGTCAAGACTGCAACCGTTGATATGACTAGGTCTAACCTCAAGTCCGGAAGAACGCCGCCTATGACATTAGAGCAGGTGGCAAAATGGTCGGCACTATAATCGCCAGGATTACAATAGCCAAACGCTGGCTTCGCTATTGCAACAGGGGGCCTATGTTTATGCGTAAGTCCTTGATATTGCAGGAAAAGGCACCCTTCCCCTCCCCCCTCCGCGTGTGTGGTCGGGGGTCTCACTCAAAATTTTAGGAGATTTGCCATGAGCATTGATAAATACACAGACGCCATTGAGTCGGTAGCCGCAATCATCAGGGAGCGGAATATGAACTATGGGTCGCCATACGCCAACCATGTAGCTGTTGCTCAGTTGTGGTCGGTGTTGTTGCAGAAGGATGTTAGCCCGAATGAGGTGGTTATGTGCATGGTGGCGTTGAAGCTGGCCCGTTTAATCCATGAGCCTACGCATGATGACTCCTGGGCTGATATTATTGGGTATGGCGGCATAGGCCGTGGGATTTCGGATATGGAGAAGGAGGTTGCCAATGCTTTGTCCAGTGTGCAGAAGCAAAAGTGATGTTTATGACTCAAGGCCATTTGAGAATACAATCCGGCGGCGGAGGCAGTGTAAGTCTTGTGGACATAAGTACACTACGTTAGAGGTGGTTATGCCCCAGGCTGAACTGCCGAAGAAGGTTGTGGCTTTCAAGGCACCGCCCAGGCCTAAGGTTAAGAAGCCGGATATAGTGATTGTTGATTTTGATGATATGAGCGATGATGAGTTAGAGGAGGCGATGTTTAGTGGGAAAGTCAAGTTTGACGAAGATGAGTGGTAGGTTACAGGAGTTGTTTAAGATACCTGAGATACCGCATAGGCCTATCTTTGAGAAGAGGTGGGCGCATTTAAGGAAGGGTGCGTTTAATGTCAAAAAAACTGACAGTAAGAGAGATGCGTAAGGCTTTGGTCTTTGGGTCTGAGGATGAGCGTGAAGCGGTAAAACAAGAGTTAGCTATTCTTGCGTCATCTGATATTACTGAGGTGATGTCCTGGGATGAGCAGGGACGGGTGTCGTTGAAGGATGCGAAGGATGTTCCGGCTCATGTTAGGCGTGGGATTAAGAAGGTGAAAGTGACGCCGACCAGGATGGGTAATGCCATTGAGGTTGAGATGCACGATAAGGTGTCGGCTTTGCGGATGTTAGCGAAGCATCATGGGTTGTTGGAGCCAGGGCTTGAGAAGACTGATCGGCCATCGGTTCTAGGGATTAACTTACATGGGCCTATGGTCACAGAGTATGAGGAAAAGGATGGCGAGGACGAAAGCGGCGAAGGATAGGTCAGCGCGGCGCAAGGTTGATGCTGACGGTGTTTTTGGTGGGTTGGATTTAGATTTTAGTACCAGTCCTACGGTTTGGAGGTTTCTGTCGGATGATGCGTTTTTCCGTGGCTTGATGGGTCCGGTGGGGTCTGGCAAGTCGTATGCTAGTGCCGCTGAGATTATGTTGAGGGCGGTGAAACAGCCTGTATCTCCGAAGGATGGGATTAGGTATTCCAGGTTTGTGGTTGTTCGGAACAGTTATCCGGAGTTGCGGACCACGACTATTAAGACGTGGCTTGAGTTATTTCCGGAGAATGTATTTGGTCCAATGCGTTGGAGTCCGCCGTTGACGCATCACATTAAGTTACCGTCCAGGGGTGATGCCGCAGGGATTGATTGTGAGGTTATCTTTTTGGCATTGGATCAGCCTAAGGATATCCGGAAGCTGTTATCATTGGAGTTGACAGGGGCGTGGGTAAATGAGGCCCGTGAGTTGCCTTTGAGTATTGTCCAGGGGTTGACGCATCGTGTCGGGCGATATCCGACTAAGAGTAATGGTGGTGCCCCCTGGCGTGGGATATGGGCTGATACGAACCCTATGGCTGATGATCACTGGTGGCATAGGCTGTCGGAGCGTGAGCCTGTGCGTGGGAAGTATAAGTGGAATTTTTATAAACAGCCTCCTGGCATGGTTGAGACCACCAGCGATGATCCTGAGGCTTTGCCTGGTGGTGGTAGGTTGTGGGTTAATAATCCTAAGGCGGAGAATGTTAGAAACTTGCCCCAGGGGTATTATGAGCAACAGATCGGGGACAAGGAGTTAGATTGGATTGAGTGTTATGTTGGCGGTAAGTATGTCTATGTGAAGGAGGGCAAGCCCGTCTGGCATGAGTATGATGACACGATTATGGTGGATAGCGATATTCCAGTTGATAACAGTTTGCCGCTTCATGTTGGGTTAGACTTTGGGTTGACTCCGGCGGCGGTGATTGGTCAGCGGTATGCGTCAGGAAAGTGGCATATTTTGGATGAGATTGTGACTGAGGATATGGGCCTGGAGAGGTTTGGTCAGATGTTGCTCTATGAGTTGAACATGAAGTATCCGAAGTTAGAGGTTAAGGTCTGGGGTGATCCGGCTGGTATGAAGCGTGATGAGATATTTGAGGTCACGGCTTTTGACCATTTGCGGACGATTGGTCTCCAGGCTCAACCTACGGCGTCTAACGACTTCCAGGTGCGGCGAGAAGCTGGTGCCGCTCCTATGTTGAGGCTTGTTGATGGCAAGCCAGGATTACGGGTTAATGCCAGGTGTACCAGGTTGCGTAAGGCCTTGGCTGGGGGCTATCACTTCAAGCGTGTTGGGATTAGTGGTGGGACTGACAGGTTTCGGGATGCGCCGAATAAGAATGACTCATCCCACGTTGGTGATGCGTTTGGGTATTTGTTACTTGGGGCTGGGGAGCATCGCCGTATTACCAGGGGTGTTGGTAATCGTAACTTTACTCCTACCGTTGCTAAGTTGGATTTTAGTGTATGGTAAATTTGCAACAGGTGTCCGAGTGGACAGGGTTGAGGGCTGTTGAGTTTCACTATGGGCATATTCATATGATGGAACTGACAGACATGACCAGGGAGACATCGAAGCATATCCCTGATTTTCCGCTTTACATTAAGGCCCAGGCGGAGGGAAACCCGTCTTTTAGCCTAATGTATAAGAATAAGTTGTTTATTTCATTTGGCGTTGTGCCCTTCTGGGATGGATTTGGCGAGGCCTGGATGGTGCCAAGCAAGCGTATTAATACTGCGCCAGTACCATTGGTAAGGGCAGGGCGTGGCTTTTTTCAGCACATTGGTACTGCTATGGGACTGCGGAGACTTCAATTCATGGTTCATTCACGGCACTTACAGGCTATCCGATTTGCGGAGACATTGTATTTTAAGAAAGAAGCCACGCTGGCTAAGTATGGGCCGGATGGCAGTGACTATCATGTGATGTCGAGGTTTTACGAATGAGTTTTTTATTTAGAACACCTAAGATGCCGGATATGTCTAAATCTATTGAGATGCAGACTCAGGCAATGGAACAACAGACCGCTATCCTGGAGAAACAGGAAGAGCAACTGATGTCTCAAGAGCAATCCGCCATGAAGAAAGCCCAGGCTACGGCCAAGGCAAGACGGCGTGGCCCATATCGGCTTTTGCTATCTTCTATGCGACCTGATGCCCAGACGGGGATCAAAGGGTCTAGCGGTATGCTAGGAGGCTGATATGAGTGCTGTTGTTAAGAAGGTAACAAAGGCTGGCGAGAAGTTAGTTAAGAAAAAACTTACTGAAACCTTTGATGTTGTGACTGGCATGGATAAGGATGAGCGTAGAGCCGCTCTCTATGGCGAAATGATGCCAGCCCAGAAAGCCGCAATGGAAAAGGCTGAAACGGCTCAGAAGGCGGCCATGGATAAACAAGAGGCTGTTCTCAAGCAACAGGAAGAGCGTCTCAAGGCATCTGAGGAAAAGGCTAAAACCGTTGCTACCGCGTCATCTAGATCACGCCGCCGTGGCCGTTCAGCATATCGCTTGTTGCTTTCCCCTTATCGTCCTAATGCAGTTAAGGGGATAGGCGGCCAACAACAGACGCTAGGAGGCTGATATGAAACAAGTATGGGACAAACCCCGTCCGAAGAGTCTAGGCAAGCCTCAGGGGCTTTCTAAGGCCCAGAAGAAACGTGCTATGGACATGGCTCGTAAGGGTGGCCGCAAATATCCAAACCTTGTGGATAACATGAGGGCCGCCAAGTCATGACGCTGAAAAAGCATCAGAACCCTTCCGGCGGACTTAATGCCGCTGGCCGTGCCCACTTCAAGCGCAAGGAGGGGGCTAACTTAAAACCTCCTGTCAAGAAGGGCGATAACCCACGCCGCGCCTCTTTCCTGGCTCGTATGGCTGGGAACTCTGGCCCAGAGCGTGATAGCAAGGGCCGACCCACCAGACTGCTTCTGTCATTGCAAGCCTGGGGAGCATCATCTAAGGCTGACGCCAGGGCAAAGGCGGCGGCTATTTCTAAAAGGTTAAAAAAGAATGGCTGACAAACTTACCCCACAAGAGATATCTAAACGTGCTGATAAGGCTGATGCTAGAAAAGAGCAATGGCGCACAATCTATGAAGAGTGCTATGAATTTGCACTGCCCCAGCGTAATCTTTACTCAGGCTACTATGAAGGTAAGACGCCAGGCCAAGATAAGATGGCCAGGGTATTTGACGCTACTGCTATTAATTCTACTCAAAGATTTGCTAATCGTATTCAGTCAGCTTTGTTTCCGCCATACAGAAGCTGGTGTCGCTTACAGCCAGGCAATGAGGTGCCTGAGGATCGTAAGAATGAGATTGGCCAGGCTTTGGATATGTACAGCGAGAAGATGTTTGAGATTATTCGGCAGACAAACTTTGACCTGGCCATGTCAGAGTTTCTCCTGGACCTTTGTGTCGGCACTGCGGTTATGCTTGTGCAACCAGGCAATGGTGATGCTCCGGTACAATTTACAGCCGTGCCACAATATCTTGTGAGCCTGGAAGAAGGGCCGCATGGTGTGGTTGATAACGTATATCGTAAGATGCGTATCCGTGTTGACGTGATTGAGCGTCAATGGCCTGATGCAAAACTGACTGATGAACTCAAGCGAAAGCTAATGGATAAGCCTGAGGAGGAGATTGAACTCCTGGAGGCAACAGTTTGGTCTGAGAAGATGCAGACTTATTGCTATCATCTGATTTACCAGAAGGATAAAAAGGCCGCTAACTCAGAAGAGTTAGTCTACCGGACTATGAAAGTCAGTCCTTGGATTGTGGCGCGATATATGAAAGTTGCTGGCGAAGTCTATGGCCGTGGCCCATTGGTCAGCGCATTGCCTGATATTAAGACGCTGAACAAGGTAAAGGAACTTGTGCTAAAGAACGCATCCATCTCAGTTGCTGGCGTCTATACAGCGGCGGACGATGGTGTTCTTAACCCACAAAACATAACCATTGCGCCTGGGGCTATCATCCCAGTAGCCCGTAACGGTGGTCCTAATGGCGCAAGCCTTCAGCCATTACGCTCTGCGGCGGACTTCAATGTGGGTCAGTTGGTCATTAACGACCTGGTGATGGGCATCAAAAAGATGCTCCTGGATGACACTTTACCGCTTGATACACAGTCCGCCAGATCGGCGACAGAGATCGTGGAACGCATGAAGGAGTTGTCTCAGAACATGGGTGCCGCCTATGGTCGGATGATAACAGAATGTATGATGCCTCTGGTCAATCGTATCCTGTATGTGATGGATGAACAGAACATCATTGATATGCCGCTGAAGGCTGATGGCAAGGTAGTTCGGGTTATCCCCGTGTCTCCATTAGCCCAGGCGCAGAACATGGATGATTTGCAAAACGTCTTACAGTTTATGCAGATAGCGGCTGGTGCCGGACCTATGGGTCAAGTGGCTATTAACCAGGATGCTATGCTTGACTACATCATTGATAAGATGGCGGTGCCACGGTCTGTTATAAACACCCCAGAGCAACGTGAGGCGATTATTCAAGAAATGCAGAACTCCATGGCTCAAATGCAACAACAGGGAGTGCCGCAACAATGAGCGATGACAGCGTATTTCAAACCTTAAACCCAGGCCATACAGATCGTGATGACCTGGATAGAACTTTCGTGCGATGCTTCTCCACGAAGGAAGGGCAAGCAGTTTTAGAACATCTCCGCAAAACAACCATTGAACAACCAACCTGGTATCCAGGCGAGGATGCGTCACATGGGTTTGCACGGGAAGGCCAGAACTCGATTGTCCGCGAAATAGAGAGGCGTATAACTAGAGGTCGTAACTTATGAATGATCAAAATTTGGCCGTGAGCGATAACTCAGAGGAAAATACCAATGAGCCGCAAACCGATAACCAAGAGCAATCAAATCTCCTAAATATCAAAGTAGATGAAGAAACCCCAGCGGAAGGCCAAGAGACTGATGTAATGCCTCACCTTCAAGCCGAGGAGGCAGAAGAAGAGCCGATAGATTGGGGGGATAGACCAGACTGGATACCTCAACAATTTTGGTCTGATAAAGATGGCCCTGATGTTGAGGGCGTATTCAAAGCCTATAATGAAATCCGGACAAAGATGTCCCAGGGTCTGCACAAGGCTCCTAAGGATGGTGAATATGCCATGGACGTTATGACTGAGGCTGGTGTCCCAGAAGATGATGAAATGCTCCAGGGCTATCTCGATGTAGCCAAGAAGCACGGCATCTCCCAGGATGCGTTTAATGAAATTGCTCAGATGTATATGCAGGGCATGACTCAAATGACGCAAGCGGCAGAGACCACCCGACAGGAAGAGATGGCAAAGTTAGGTAAGGGTGCTGATAAGATTATTGATGAGACTGAGCGTTGGCTGACAAAGCTAGGGCGTTCTGGTGTTCTCAACAATAATGAAGTCGAGGCTTTGGCTGATGCTTCATCTAATGGTCACTTTATTAACGCCATCAATAAGATTAGGCAGTCCTATAATGAGTCCCCTATCCCAACCCTGGATGTCCAGGAGGGAGCCGCATATACCAGGTCTGATCTTGACTCCATGGTAGCTGACCCAAGATATGGCAAGGACATGGCATACACCAAACAGGTTGAGCGTGAATTTATGAAAGCCTTTGGTGAAGCCTAGAGCGTAACCATACCAAAAAAATTATACGGTTGTCGGTTGTAAGCAAGTCTGAATGAGGCTATATTGCGTGTAACTGACAACCGTTTTTTGCGGCCAGTTCTCGCTAATCCGGCCCACCAGGACAACCGAAGCGATGTTTAACCCTATTTTAACTTCAAAAGGAGAAAGCAAATGGCCGTTTCTATTAGCAACGCATTTGTGACGCTTTTTGACAGTGAGGTGAAACAAGCCTATCAGGGTCAGCGAGCATTGGCTGGTTTGACCCGTGAACGCACTGTCGAAGGTTCAACAGTAAAATTCCCTAAGATTGGTAAGGGAACTGCAAGCATCCGCGTACCACAAACTGATGTGGTGCCTATGTCCACAACTTATTCGCAAGTGACTGCAACGATGGAAGATTACATCGCCGCAGAGTACAGCGATATCTTTAATCAAGCCAAGGTCAATTTCCAAGATAGAGCGGAATTGGTCCAGGTCGTATCAGGTGCTATTGGCAGACGTATGGATCAGGTAGTCATTGACGCCCTGGCCGCTTCATCTGGCACAAACACTGTCAGCAATGACATTGGTGGCACAGATACTAACCTCAACGTGGCAAAGCTACGGGCCGCTAAAAAGGCGATGGATGCTAAAAACGTCCCAGCCGAAGGCCGTGTGATCATTGCCCACGCCAATAACATGGACTCTCTATTGGCAGAAACAGCAGTCACATCAAGTGATTTCAACACTGTCAAGGCTCTAGTTACAGGTGAGGTTAATACGTTTCTTGGCTTCCGTTTTGTGTCTATTGGGGATCGTGACGAAGGTGGTTTGGCGATTGACGGTTCTAATGACCGGATCGTTTATGCTTTCCATCGTGACGCTATGGGCCTCGGTATCGGCATGGGCCAGACAAGCCGCGTAGATTACATTCCAGAGAAGACCTCATTTTTGGTTGCCTCAATGTTCTCTGCCGGAAGTGTGGCTATTGATGCTGAAGGTGTCACTAAAATCACTTGCCGTGAAAGCTAAGAGGAGATTGATCTATGGCTTATTCTGAAACTGGCTTACAGCCTATCGGTGGCCAAGCAAAGGCTGGTAGTGCGCCTCAGATGTGGTCTTACACCACCGCTGATGCTATCGCTACGGTCAACACCGCTGGCTACTTTAATGACGCATCTGGTGTCCTCAAAGTAGGTGATCTGATGTATGTCTATGACAGCAACACTCCAACTGCCTCTTTGGTCATTGTTCTTAGCAATGCCTCTGGTGTAGTCGATGTGTCAGATGGGACAACCATCGCTGTCACAGATAGTGATTAACATTCCTCCCTGGGGCGGCTTCTCCCTGACGCCAGCCGCCCCTAACTTAGGAGAGAGATATGGCATCTGGTGATACAAAACTGTCTATTTGCTCAGACGCTTTGATAATGCTGGGTGCCAAACCTCTCTCTTCTTTTTCTGAGGGGACAGACGCGGCTCAGATATGTGACCGCCTATATGATGATATTCGAGACAGCACTCTAGGGATGTTTCCCTGGACGTTTTCTTTTAAGAAGGTGCAACTGGCTCGGACAATCAATACTCCTGTTAATGAGTTTTTATATGAGTACCAACTGCCAGGTGATCGCCTAAATAATGTAAGAGCGGTCTTTAATCAGGGCACGTCTGGGGCAAAGCCAATCCAATATGGTTGGGAAATTATGGGTGACAAACTTCTGTCCTCTGAAGGGTCTATTTATGTTGATTATCAGTATGCTCCATCCGAGTCAGAATTGCCTACATACTTTATCCAACTGCTAAAATATATGATGGCCTGGAACATTGCGGAAACCGTGACTGACCAGATAACCAAAGCGGACTACTTCAAAAACATTGCGACTGGTACGCCGTCTGAGAATATGCGTGGAGGCTTCTTCCGCGTAGCCACCTCTATCGACAGCCAGAACCGCCAGATAGAGGCGATAGAGGATTACAGTCTGATATCGGTTAGAGGATGAGCCGACTTGTTTCTATCCAAACAAACTTTGCTGTCGGTGAGATTGATCCGCTACTCCGCGCCAGGATTGACCTAAAGCAATATTACTCAGCCTTAGAGACGGCTAAGAACGTCATCATTCAGCCCCAAGGTGGATGCAAGCGGCGCGAAGGCTTGCGCTATATCATGACCCTGGATAGTGGAGCGGCTGATGGTGTTCGGTTAGTTCCGTTTGAGTTTAACACTGATGATAGCTATATGTTTGCCATTACGCCAGGCAAGCTATATGTTTTTAGAGATGGCGTTTTAATTACCAACATCAACGCCTCTGGTAACGATTACCTGGCAATATCCGAAATTACTGCGTCTATGTTGCCTGAGTTGCGTTATGCTCAATCAGCCGACACCATTATCTTTGTTCATAAAGACCTGGTGCCCCTTAAATTAGTAAGAGGTGCGACTAACGCTGATTGGACAAAGACTACTATTACTTTTGATTTTACTCCTCAATACCCTTACACAATAAACTATAACAGCCCAACATTTACTATTACGCCGTCAGCCACGGTTGGTAATATCACAGTTACTGCCTCAAGCGTCACCAGTGACACTGGCACTGCTCAAGCTGGGTCAACTAGCACGATTACGTTAAAAAGTGCAACCAGCTTTACTTCCGATGACCAATGTAATGGGATGTCTTTGCACTTAACCTCAGGCACCGGATCAGGCCAACATAGGCATATCAGCGACTATAATGCTACAACGAAAGTTGCGACTGTTTCCCCAGCTTTTACAACAGCCCCAGACGCAACGACTGGATATGAGATTAAAGCATTTGGAGCAAACAGTGTCGGTCAATATATTAATGTGACCAATGGGTTTGGCCGTGCCAGAATAATTGAATTTGTAAGTAATACGGTTGTCAAAGCAACAGTTGATATTTCATTTTTTGACACTGACGCTATTACTTCTGGAAACTGGGAAATCGAGTATGGCTATGAAGACGCCTGGTCTAATGACAGGGGCTGGCCTAAGGCCATAACTTTCCATGAAGGCCGTCTATGGCTTGCTGGCTCTGGGTCACTGCCATCAACCATCTGGGCATCCAGGGTTGATGACTTCTTCAACTTTGACAAAGGCGAGAGCCTGGACGATGCGGCTCTGGAGGCGACAATCTCGACCTCCACGCTCAATAGCGTAACAGACATCTTCTCAGGCCGTGACTTACAGATATTTACGACTGGCGGTGAGTTCTATGTCCCCCAGGCTAATCTGGACCCTATCACACCATCTAACTTCATTGTGAAGATTGCAACCCGTAATGGCTCAAAGTCAAACGTGCCGATTGTCGGGGTTGATTCCGGCACTCTATTCATTCAGCGCAAGGGCAAGTCTCTAAACGAACTAGCCTTTACCGATACAGAACTGGCTTACAACACCAGCAACGTGTCAATGTTATCCGGCCATTTGTTTAAGACGCCGAAGGACATGGCTATCCGCCGCGCTACCTCTACTGATGAGAGTGACCGTTTGATGATCGTCAATGATGATGATGGCTCACTAATTGTCTTCTCATTGCTCCGGTCCCAGGAGGTTACGGCTCCGGCTGAGTTCACAACTGATGGTGCGTTTGAGGCCGTAGGTGTAGATGTTGACACCATTTATGCAGTGGTCAAACGCACAGTGGATAGTGTTGACTATTACTTTGTGGAGTATTTCGACAGCATACTTCACCTAGATAGCGCAGTCCAGGCGTCAGGTGTTGCCTCTACGGCTTCAGCGGCTCACCTGGACACTGAGACGGTTAAAGTTATCCTGGACGGCATTGTCCAACCGGATGAGACCGTCACAAGCAATACCGTAACTTTTGACCGTGATAGTGTGACTGGCTATGAGGTTGGTCTGGCATATGATGTTGAGATCAAGACATTGCCAGTTGAGCCTCAGATACAGTCTGGTTCATTGCGTGGTTTTAAGAAGCGCATCCTTGAGGTTAATGCTGAAGTCTTTGAGACACAGGCTATGACAGTTAATGGTGAGCAAGTAGCTTTCCGGCAATTTGGGGAGGGCAATCTTGATGCCGCAGTTACGCCATATACAGGCGTTAAGACCGTTGGCCCAATCCTTGGTTTTAGCAAAGAGGGCCAGATAACCATAACCCAAAGCGTCCCGTTAGATATGACGTTACTTGCTTTGGACTACAAAGTGTCAGTGGGGCAGTGATATGGAATATGTAGCAATAGCGGCGGCAGTAGCAGGGGGTATAGGCTCATACACTATGGGTCGTGCCCAGGCTAAGTTATATGGTGCCCAGGCTAGACAAGCTGAATTACAGGCAAGGGCACAGGCACTGCGGTCCCGTGCAGAGGCTATTAATCATATGCGTAATGGAGTTGAGGTTCTCAAGAATGTTGCCCGTAATATGGCGACTATAAACGCTAGAGCGGCGGCTGGGTCCATTGATCCATTTTCCGGCTCTGTCCAAAACCTGGCTATGTATAATATGGGTAAGGGTGTTGCTGACTTCTATACGACTAGAGAAAACCGTCAGATGGCTGAGTTAAATGGTAAGATCATTGAGGCATCAGGGGCTATGCAATCTGCACAATATATAGCCGCTGGGTCTATGGCGAAGCGTCAAGGCTTTATTAATATGATATCTAGTTTTGGTCAGGCGGCTTACATGGGTTCGCAGACTGACGCGTTTAACTTTACCAAAACAACATCTCCAGTCCCGACAGGAGGGGCAAGCGCACCATCTTATAGTTCGAGTCCAGGCTACTTTGGATACTCAGGGGGTTAATAATGGCAGATTTATTTGACAGACTAACATATCAGCCAGTTCAGACGACTGCCCCATCAGGTGTCCCATCCATCGACTTTGCCGCTGGCCGTGAGGCAGTTCGGACGCAAGAGACATTTACTAATGCTATGAACCGGATTGCTGACTTTGCATTTAAGGATGCACAACGTACTGCCCAAATCAGAGGTGGTATGGCTGGGGCAGAAGACCCCCGTGGCACTCTCCTTGACCTACAAGGCCGCGACCCAGCAACTTTGAATATCCCAGAAGCGGCGGCTTATGAGGCGGCTGTTAAGGGCCTTAGCACACAAATTCAGGTTGAGGCCAAGTCTGTTATGGGCAGAGAGTACCTGGAGTCAATGAAGCTGGGTGAGACCCCAGATCAACTGGCAGATCGCTTGGACGCCGTGACTGTTGGTTATTCTGATGTTGTTGGTATGCTTTCACCTGAGGCGGCTCAGAATGTTACTCTCCGGCTAGATGATCAACGTAACGCTCATTATCTTAATTTCTCTGAAGACTACCTCAAGAAGGAAAGGGTCAAGGCCAGAGCGGTTGGTGCGTCTCAGTTAGAGGATATGAACTTTGCTATTGAGGATATGGCCCGTTCTACCCTGGGCGATATAGACAAGTACATAGATGAAAGCGCAAACAATATCTATGAGATGCTAATTGGTCAGGAGTACTCAGAAGAGGAAGCCGCCAATGAAGTCTTAAAAGCAAAGCGCAGGGCACATACAGCTAGACTAAATGGCTCATATGATCGCCTTGAGACCATAGAAGAAAAGATGCAGTTTGCTGATGACTTGGCTGACAGTATCGGTGATGAGGGTGGGCTTGCTAGAGGTCTGCCTGATGCAAACGCTGAAGCCCTGGCAAACAAATTCAAACTTGCCGCAACAAGAGAACAGACTGCTCTCAATGGTGAGATATCTAATCTTGGGCAAGATATTCAAACCAATGTTCTAAATATAGTAAGTTCCGCTGGTATTCCTAGTCAGCAAACTATTAAGGATATCAATTCAAGGATTGCGGCTTTAGAAGAGGCTGGTGCTGACAAGGGAAGGATTGCTGAACTTAAAGAAGCCGTGACTATGGCAGAGGAGAATATAGACTATCTCCGCAACGTCAAAGACTTTAATCTTGACCAACTTCAAGCAGAGCATGATCGTTTAGAGTCAGCTATCGTAGAAGAAGAGATGGCAACGCCTAGCGATATGATGCGCTTTAAGATTATCAAGAGCAAACTAAGTTCCGCCGTCTCTGAGGCTAATGCACAAAATACAGCCTGGGGTAAATCTGCAACAGCTATTGGCCAAAAGATTGATAATATCCAAAAAATTGTTGACGACTTTAATCCTGTTGACCCAGCAATGTTCCAATCAATCGGACAAGATATAGAAGCCCTTAGAGAAAGTGGGGCACCAGAAGAGTTGGTTGATGCTCTTAATGTTGAGTATCAAATTATGTTTGGTCGGAGCCAGAGGTTTAATGACCTGGCAGATGACACTGCTCTTGAGTTAGAGGCAAAACTTAATAAATTCCGCACCGAGGCCAGGGAAGACGGGTACACAGCATCCGAAAATGAAATCATAAATCTTATAGAGGGTCGGCTCACAGCCATGACAACGGGCCTTAATAAGGACCCACTATCCTGGGCAAATGGCTCTGGTGTTATAACTCTTGATCAGAGCCTTATGATGATGGCTCTTAACCCAGACTTTGATCCCTTATCTCCTGAAGTCCAAGGCGTTGTCCGACAGCGCAGACAGGATGCTAATGCAGTTGTATCTCACTACGGGACGAAACGCCGCTTGTTGACCGATTCGGAAGGTGAACAACTGGCCAATGCTATTGTTGATGCTGATCCTCAATTACAAATGGCATATCTCATGAGAGTGAACCAGGTCTTTGGAGTTGATACCGTAGAGGCTCTGGATGCCCTTAACAAACAGGCTCCTGTCCTTGCCCATATGGGTGGTTTAATGGTGGATCAGACAAGTCCGAAAGTTATGGACAGAATGATAGTTGGCCGCAAAATTAAAGATGGCATGGAAGATAGAGCATATGGCGAACTGACTGACATGAGAGAGCAAAACATAACTACATTTGGTGGCCTGACAGAAACGCCTGGAGTTGCTAAGTTTGTAGATAATGCCAAGAAAATAGCTGATTATTACTATCTTGGAATGGGCGGCAGTAGTTCCGGATCATTTGATGATGACTTATATGAGGATGCTATTCAGTACGCGACTGGTATGGTGGAAATAGGTAGCAAGCGTTTCGGCGGCATTGTGACTTACAATGACACCCAGGTTATCTTGCCAAACAATATTCCACAAGATGACATAGATGATATTATGGAATTTGCCACAGAAGAAGATTTCTTGAAGGTGGCTGTTGTACAAGACAGAGAAACAGCGGAATTCCTCCCTTATGATAAGATGCCTGTTGGGGCTTTAAATAACTCACCTTTTGACTTAGATGATATTAGCAGATACCGCCTCATCACAGTTGGAGATGGCATTTACAAGTTGCGCCACCCTAGCAGTCCCGAAACAATGTTTGCTCCAGATGGCTTCCCATACCTCATTGATTTGAAAAGGTATAAGCCATGACCTTATTCTTTGAGCAGTATAACAATACCGGAATAGGAGATATCCCTGCACGATTTGGTGGAGAGGCTATTGGTTTTGGCGAAGCCTTTGCAATACAAATGCACGAACAAATACAGTCTGGGAATGTTGATAGTAAAGTTCTTTTGCTCAACAAACAGATTGATCCAATCATTGCGGCTATTGAAGAGCGAGAAGGCAAAATATTCAGAAGCCCTGCCTATATCCCAGGCACTGGTGCCCCTGTTCATTACACAGATGAAGAGATGTATACCAATGTCGGGAAACTGGCGGAGTATGTGTCTGAAAGGCCTGATATATATCCGGAGTATGCAGACCTAAGTGGGCAAAAAATATATGAACTAGCCTATGATGACGCCAGAGAGTCAATGACCAGATCGGCTGATGCGGCAGAGCGTCAGACCTGGATGGGTGTTTTAGGTAGTTTCCTGGGCCAAACGGCTGGTGCCATGACAGATGATGTCTTTATTGAACAAATGCTTTTCTTTAGAGGCAAGGGAGCAAAGGGTGGTATAGGGGCCAGGATGCTTAAAGAAGGCTTACTTGGTGCAGGGACAGAGGCTTATTTGCAACTTGGTATCGCAGACTGGTATGATGAATTGGGCATGGATTATACCTATGCTGATTTCTTAACCGCAGTGGGGGCTGGCTTTACTTTTGGTGCGGCGGTTCCTCCAGTTCTTACAGGCGGCTCAAAGGCTCTGCACTTTACAAATGCTCAAGTAACAAAGGGCTTAGATGTATTAGCAGATGCTGGATATCTAAAGCGCAAAGAAGTTGACGTAGTTAATCACGCTTTTGATGATCTAGATCAACTGACGCAAAGCCCTGATATGATTAACAATACAGACCAGCCATTACAATATTCTGCGCCTGATAGTGTTTCTGATGATGTCGTCAACTTAGTAGATGACTTAAATCGTGGGGCTGATGAGGCGACAATTCTTAACAGCCCTGCCATACAGAGCGTTGAGCAAGCACTTATAGAAACACCGGAAACTATCAATGCACCTAATTATGGCAGTGTTGAGTGGGACTTAAACCGTAGCTTTGTTGATCCGGCTACTGGTCAAAACATAACTGGTACGCAATCCATAGTAAGACGTGTCTATGATGACGCTAAGATATTGGCTTGGACCGCAGATAAGTTGCCTGTCCCTCAAACTCCTATTGTTGCTGGTAAAAGAGCAATTATTGTTTTAGGGCCTCCGGCGGCAGGGAAGTCAAGCATAGCTAATCCTATTGCCAGAAAACATAATGCCGCAATCATTGATGCTGATGAGGCCAAGAAGTTTATGCCAGAGTTTGCTGAAGGTCGTGGGGCAAATGCTGTTCATGAAGAGTCAGCGCAAATAGCTGAAGTCGCATTGGCCCAGGCATTAGGTGATGGTATCAATGTCGTCATACCAAAGGTGGGCGGTAACGATAAAAGCATTAAGAAACTTATTGAACGCCTAAGAAACTATGACTATGAAATTGATGTAGTCGGTATGGATGTCAAGGCAGAAGTTGCTATGAGCCGCATGATACAGAGGTTTATCAATACTGGCCGTTATGTCCCATACAATTACCTAAAGAGCGTGGGTGATAAGCCCATGTCCACATACAACAATCTAAAGAGAGAAGGATTAGCAGATGGCTACGCCCACATCGACAACAATGCCACAACCAGAACAGCCCCAAAGCCAGTCATCGAAGACACCAGGGGTCTCCTCGAAGGCACCGATTTACGACTTAGACGCGATAGACTTGAAGGTCCAGGAGTGGGCGGACAGCCCAGAAGGCCAGGCGAGGATCAAGCGGTTGCTTCAAAAATAGAACAATTCATTGAGGCTAATACAAAGGCCAACAAGGCCTCTGCAAACCTTGAGAGGGGTAGACTACCTGATGATGCCCCTGAGGCTGATATAGAGCGTCCTCTGCCCCAGGAAACCCGTGTTACAGAAAAAGATATTGACGCAACTGTTGACCAGGTAGAGCAATCAACTGACTTTGCAAATATGCCAGATGATGAAATTCTATATGTAGATACGGTGGACGGCGACCAGGTTATTTCAAAAGAGATGACTGGGGCCGAGGTAAAGGCGCAACTTGCCCAGGATGAGGCTATGGTCAACAGCTTGTCGAGGTGTATAATCTAATGGAATTTTTAGACTGTATAAACCGCGCCTTAAAGAATGGCGAAATAACCCAGGCTCAACATCGAGAAGCTAGTGAAATGTTCATTAGTTTCCAGGTAGATAATAAAGCCAATAAAAGTATGTCTGATACCCAAGCTAATGCACAAGCGGCAGTGGATACTTTTGACACTATCAAATATCAGAAGTACCAGAGCAAACGCCGGATGATATTACAACGTGCGGCTCAGTCTCGCCTGGCTAAAAACATTGATAGCTATAAAGGCAAGAACAAGGGTGAAGGGATGATTGCCCTTCTTGAGCAAGACTACACTGGCCAAGCCACTTACTCTAATGTGACGTTAAGACAACGTGCCCTGCGTGGTATGGCTGAAGCTATGATGGATGAGAACATTACAGAGTTGCGTAAGTCCGCAGTCCTGGGTCGCACAACCAAACCAGCTAAAGCAAAGGCCAAGGCTATGGTAAAAGAAGCGTTTGGCGAAAACACTGGAGATGAGTCTGCAAGATTGATGGCTCAAGCCTGGGCAAAAGCCGCAGAGTTCTTGCGCCTGTCATTTAACAAAGCTGGTGGTGATATCGTTAAAAGAAAAGACTGGGGGATGCCGACAGCACATGATGGTTTGACCATAAGAAAAGCTGGCAGAACTGAGTGGAAAACATTTATTAGAGATAAGCTAGATGTTGAGAACATGGTCAGCTTTAAGACTAACAAGCCTATGACCACTCTTGAACTTGAGGACGTTCTTGATGAGATTTATGACACAATCTCTACTGATGGTTTTTCTAAAATTAAAGAGAGTTCGGTTGGAGGCCAGGGCAAGTCACTCGCAAGACGCCGCCAGGATCATCGCTTCTTGAAATTTAAGAACGCTGATATGTGGCTAGAGTATCAAGAGCGTTTTGGTGGCGGAGACCCATTTACTATTATGATTAGTCACCTAGACACGATGGCTCGTGATGTGGCTTTTCTTGAAATACTTGGGCCAAATCCCAACTCTTCTATCAGGTTTATGCAAAACAAAGTCAGGAGAGACGCTAAGATTGCTGATGCCGCCGCTGGTAATAACAAAACATCAGAAAAAGCTGAGTCTTCAATTAACAAGTTTGAGGAAATGTATGACTACATAACTGGCACCTCTAATGCTCCGGTAAATGGGCCAGTTGCCAGGACTATGGCTACTTTGGGGAATATCCTGACATCAGCTTACCTTGGCTCTACATCTATCCTGGCTATTGCGACTGACCCTAACTTCACCAGGATTACCAAGCGCATGGCTGGGATGTCTACATTTAAGTCATCGACTAAAGCCGCATTGCAAATGCTAACGGCTAACAAGGCTACAAAGCAACAGGCAGTGAGAATGGGTCTTATTGCAGAGCATTGGTCAGCGTTTGCGTTTAGTAAGTCACGTTATGCTGGCGAGATGACGGGTCACAAGTTTAGTGAATATATCAGCAACTTTGCTCTTAATGTTACTCTGTTATCGCCATTTACCCAGGCCGGACGTTGGGCCTTTGGCATGGAGTTTATGGGCTTCATTGCTGATAATGCTAAAAAGCCATGGCGCAATCTACCTGGTGAATTGCAAGATACCTTATCTAGATACGGGTTCACTGAGGAAATGTGGACCAAGCTAAAGGATGTGCCTCCTTATACACACAAAGGCTCCACGTTCTTGCGTCCAGATGAGGTAATGGAAGTGGATAGGGACCTGGCTTTCAAGATGATGGAGATGATCCAGGGTATGACCGACTTGGCAGTCCCAAACAACTCTGTCAGGGGTAGGGTGTTTTGGACCGGAAAGACTAGGCCTGGCACCATAGCTGGGGAAATGACCCGTTCAACAGCTATGTTTAAGAACTTCCCTGTTACGTTTTTTCTCCGGAACATTCAGTCAGCTATGTTTAGGAACAGCCTCAAGAGCCGCGCCTCGATAGGAGCAGACCTTCTCATAAGCACAACCTTAATGGCTGGCCTGGCAATACAGTTAAGAGAGATATCTAAGGGTCGTGATGAATTGCCAATGGACTCACCGGAGTTCTGGGGTAAGGCCCTTCTGGCTAGTGGCGGTCTTAGCATCATGGGTGATTTCTTATATGCGTCTCTTAATGAGTTTGGCGGCGGCATTGGCGAAACAATCTCAGGCCCAAGAACCTCATTTGCCCAGGACCTTTTGAGCCTGACATTTGGCAATCTTGTCCAGGGGCTACAAGGAGAAGAGACTAATATAGGTCGTGAGACCATACAGTTCTTTGGCCGGAATCTGCCAGGGTCATCAGCGTTTTATTTGCGCCTGGCTTATGAGAGGGCCATTCTAGATCAGTTGACTTTGATGGCTGACCCAAAAGCAAGGAGACGATTTAGAAGGATAGAGAGAGATAGAATGAAAGATTACGGCCAAGAGTATTGGTGGAGGCCAGGTCAATTCACTCCTGACAGACCACCTAACGTATGGGGCGTAACAGGTGGCTAGGTTGATTAGCAATTTCCTGGCTTTTATGGTAAAACAACCAAAGGCCGTGAGGTGTAAAAATGGCAGATTATAGTATCAATGCAGTAACTAGACGGGCAGTGTTCAGTGGATCGGCTGGCACGGGACCTTACGCATTTACCTTTGAAATACTTAGCCAGACTGACCTGGCCGTCTATTTTAATGCCCAGGTGTTGACCCTTACCACTGATTACACGGTGACAATCAACGCTAATGGGACAGGCAGTGTGACTATTGTGGTTGGCACTAATGTCCCCACAACTCCTGACGCAGATGATCAGATCGTTATTGTTGGTGGTCGTGACGTTGAGCGGACAACTGACTTTGTGACGGCTGGTGATTTAAGAGCCGCGTCTCTCAATGAACAGCTTGATAGCCAGATCATCATGATCCAACAGATCAGTGAGGAGAGTAGTCGTGGCATGAGGGCACCAGTCTTTGACCCTGCCCTAGTGGCTGACGGCGGTGTTGTTGATATGACGCTCCCTGCCAAGGCATCACGGGCTGGCAAGACTCTGGCTTTTGACTCCAATGGTAATCCGGTTGTCGGTGAGGATATCGGTAACTGGCGTGGAAACTGGGCGGCGGCTACATCATATACGGTTCGTGACCTGGTGAAAGACGCCAGCAACTACAATGTTTATCGTTGTAACACGGCTCATACATCTTCCGGCACTACTCCTATCAGTTCTAACGCTGACTCCGCTAAGTGGGATTTAGTGGTTGATGCTGAATATGCGGCGACCCAGGCCTCCAATGCGGCGGCCAGCGCGGTTACGGCAGAAGGCCACGCCAATGATGCGGAGACAGCCCAGGCGGCGGCAGAAGCGGCTCAGGCTTTAGCAGAAACAGCGCAGACAAATGCGGAAACCGCTGAGACAAATGCCGAAGCCGCGCAGACTGCGGCAGAAGCGGCACAAGCGGCGGCTGAACTTGCATTAGATAACTTCACTGACACCTACCTCGGTGCATTTGCTTCAGACCCAGCGGTGGATAATGATGGTAACGCACTGACTACTGGCGACTTGTATTTCAACACAACCAGCAATGAGTTGAAAGTCTATAACGGTTCGGCTTGGCAAGTTGCGGCAGTGTCTACGGCTGGCTTACTCACATCTGCTAATAACTTATCTGATGTTGCTAGTGCGTCAACAGCTTTGTCTAACCTTGGTGGCTTACCCCTAGCTGGCGGCAGTGTTACAGGTGACATCAACTTCGGTGATAACAACAAAGCATCTTTTTCTTCTGGAAAACTGCAAATTTACCACGATGGTGCAAACGCATATATTGATGAAACGTATGCCAGCGGCACATTTCTAATTAGAGGCAATAACATTTCGCTACAAAAGTACACTGGCGAAACGATGATACAGTGTGTATCGGATGGCAAAGTTGAATTGAACTTTAACAACGTGCCGAAGTTAGAAACCA
>Ga0307379_10002624_pt1 | contig 26475 bp, 28 predicted proteins | sample UN2MG_FD_202237 | JGI IMG/M metagenome (GOLD analysis project Ga0307379, IMG submission 202237) | Soil microbial communities from Risofladan, Vaasa, Finland - UN-2 | ecosystem: Environmental > Terrestrial > Soil > Coastal area > Acid sulfate soil | place: Finland: Risofladan, Vaasa | collected...
ACCTCTATCCGGCGGGCGCGGCCTTTGGCGGCTACAAGAAGTCGGGCATCGGACGCGAAAACCACAAAATGATGCTCGACCACTACCAGCAGACCAAGAATGTGCTGGTGAGCTACAGCTCCAAAGCGCTCGGGTTCTTCTAGGAGAGGCGTGACACAGGACACAGGCGGAAGCGCCGACGCAGGCGGCGTTCTCGCCTGGGCTTGGCGCAATCGGCCAGAACTCTGGCTGCTCGGCGGGGTTTTTCTCGCCGGGCTGCTTATTCTTGCCTTCGGGCAGATCGCCGAGGAGGTGCTGGAGGGCGAGGCCACCGGGTTCGACCGGGATCTTTTGCTGGCGCTCCGCAATCCGGCCGATGCGGCCGATCCGCTGGGGCCGGCCTGGATCGAGGAGGCCGCGCGCGATGTCACCGCGCTCGGTAGCTACAGCGTCCTCGGCATCGTGGTCACCGCGGTGATCGCCTATCTCCTGCTGATCCGGCGGGAAGGCGCGGCCCTGTGGGTGCTGGCCTCGGTGGTTGGCGGGGCGCTGTTGAGCAATGTGTTGAAGCACGGCTTCGACCGGCCACGGCCGGACCTGGTGGCGCATGCGGCCAAGGTGTTTTCGCCGAGCTTTCCGAGCGGTCACGCCACGCTGTCGGCAGTGACCTTTCTGACGCTTGGCGCGCTGCTCGCCAGCCTGCACGACTCCCGGCGGTTAAAGATGTTTTTCCTCGGGATCGCCATCTTCATCACGGTGATGGTCGGCGTCACCCGCGTCTATCTCGGGGTGCACTATCCGACCGACGTGCTCGCCGGATGGTGTGTCGGGGCCGGCTGGGCGGCCATTTGCTGGACTGTTTTCCATTGGCTCCAGCAGCGCGGTACACTCAGACCGGCGGCACACGACGCGATCGACGAAGGAGACCGGACCGATGGTTCATAGGGTTCTCGCCACGGAAGCGGCACTCGACCTGATCAAGAAACTCGAGGCCACCCACGGGCCGCTGATGTTTCATCAGTCCGGCGGGTGCTGCGATGGATCCGCGCCCATGTGCTATCCGGCCAACGAGTTCAAGATCGGCGGCAACGACGTGCATCTCGGAGAGATCGGCGGCTGCCCGGTCTATATGGACGCCGACCAGTTCGCGTATTGGAAGCACACCCAGCTGATCATCGACGTAGTGGAAGGCCGCGGCTCCGGCTTCTCGCTCGAAGCGCCGGAGGGCTTGCGCTTTCTGACCCGCAGCCGCGTGTTCACCGACGCCGAGGCCGACGCGCTGGCGGGCGGCCGCGAAGTCCAGACGCCCTAATCGCTGAAGAAGCGGCGCAGGCGGTTGACCTCGCGCTTGAAGACGCGCTTGGCGGATTTGGTCTTCGATTGGCTCTTGGCTTTCTTGGATTTTTCCGCCGGCAGCTCCGCCGCGCCCTCCGCAGGCTTAGCCTGAGGCGGCGGCGGGATGTCGTCCGTCACCGCGGCGACCGATTCGGTCGTTGCGGGCGCCGGCGTGACGTCCTCGGCCGGCGCGGCGTCTGCGCTTTCCGTACAGGTCGGAGTGCCCTCCGGCCCGCCGGCTATGGCCGACGAGCCGGGACCACAAAAGGGTTTGTTTCGACCGCCCTTTCATTCTTCGCCACGCATTGCTCCAGGCGCTCGAAGGCGGCCGAGCTCTTGTCGAGGGGCACGTGGATGGTGGCGCCCGCGGCCACCACATCGAGCGCATTGGCCGCGCGCAGGCCCGAGACGAATTTGGCATCGCCCACATCCATGGATACCGCGCTTGCCTCGGCAGCAACTTCGCGGTCCCAGGTCTGGGGGCCGAGCTTCATGGTGACGGGATAGTCTTCACCGTTGTCGAGCTTCCAGTTTGGCGAGGAGAGCGTGAGCGACAGCCCCTCCCCGGTCCGCACGAAGCTGACGGCGATGTCGTTGTCGAGCGTCCGGGTGATCGCGCAGCGGTCGAATTTGTCGTTCTTGTAGACCGCCTCGATCTGCCAGGGACCGATGTTCTCGGTCTCGGCTATCGCTGCGCCGGATGTGAGCACAAGCAACGGCGTCGAAAGCAGCAAGACCTTCAACGCTTTGGTCGTTCTTCGCGGCATGGAGTCCCTCCGCTGATTGATAAGGTCTTAGACGTAGGGCAAGCGTGCGCGGCCTGCGCGCTCTTTCTCCACAAGACGCTCAAGATGACGCTCAAGCAAGCGCGCGTTCTTGCGGTTCGCCTTGAAAGCGATATCGAAGAGATCGCCGACGATCGGGATCGCGCCCATGACAAAGTCGACCGCGACATTGCCGAGCATACGGCCAATCGTGAGAGGCGACGCCTTGGTCTGCCACGCGTGGTTCACGATCGTCAGCGAAATGGCGCTGGTGATCGCATCGCCGACCCCGGGAAAGAGACCGAGCACCGAATCCCAGCCGAAACGCATCGGCGTTCCGGGAATGGAGAAATTGCTGTCCATGAGATTGGCGAGCCACTTGGCCTGAGCCAGCCGTTCCTCGTGGCTGATCGCGTCGGTATCGACGCGCAAAAACTGCGCAGCCGCGTTAAAGGCCTGATCACGGTAGACATTTGCTCTGTCGCTCATGGGTATCCTCCGAGCGGGTAAGCTTACCGCGCTCGGAAAATCAACGCTGTACGGAGCGAGGTGGTTCCCACGTCAACTTATGTGGAGCCGCTGACCTCGACCACGACGGGCTCCTCCGGCGCCACCGTGTCGGGCTTGGTCGGGGACCGGACGCCTTCGACATCGCCGATCATGGCCTTGGCGATCTCATGCTCGCCCATGACCACGAGGTTGGCGCCGTGCTTGATGAAATGATCGATCTCTTCTTCGGAGTGGACGCGCGCGATGATCGGCAACACATCGTTGATGGCACGGGCCTGCTGCACCACTTGTCCGCCTTCGAAGGCATCGGGAATGGCGACCAGGAGACAGCGGGCCTCCGGGAGATTGGCAGACTGAATCACCTCAGGATCGGCGGCGTTGCCGGTCAGCGCCTCGACGCCGTGCTGCTTCAAATATTCCACGTCGTCCTTGTTGTCCTCGATGATGTAAAGCGGCGTGCCGCGCTCGCGGAGCGTCTTGGAGATGAACTTGCCGACGCGGCCATGGCCGACCAGGACGACGTGATCGGTGAGTGTCGTGGGCGGGATCGGCTCGCGGGTCGGTGTCGCTTCTTCCTCCTCGGCTTCCGCCTCGTCCGACGGCGCGGGTTCGGCTTCCAGCGCCGCCTTCTCGCGCCGGGCGAAATAGGCATCGAGGGCGGCGAACACGATCGGGTTGAGCAGGATCGAGATGATCGCACCGGCCAGGATAAGGTCGCGCCCCTCGCCCGGGAGCACGCCGAGCCGCATGCCGAGACTCGCCAGGATGAAGGAGAACTCACCGATCTGCGCGAGCGAGGCGGAGATCACCAGCGCGGTGTCGCGCCCATGGCCGAACACGCGCACCACGAGAAACGCGGCGAGCGATTTGGCCACGATGATGATTAGCACCGTGGCGATCACCGCGAGCGGCGCGTCGGCCATGATGGCGGGGTGAAACAGCATGCCAACGGAGACGAAGAACAGCACGGCGAAAGCGTCGCGCAACGGCAACGACTCCGTGGCGGCTTGCTGGCTCAACTGGGACTCGCTCAGCATCATGCCCGCGAAGAAGGCGCCGAGCGCGAGGGAAACGCCGAACAGTTCGGCCGCCAGGAAGGCGAAGCCGAGCGCGATGGACAGCACGGCAAGACGAAACAGCTCGCGGCTTCCCGTATGGGCCACGTAATGCAGGAGCATCGGGATCAGCTTCTTGCCGATGAGCAGCATAACCACGGAAAAGATCACCAGCTTGCCGATGACCTCGGCCACTTGGCGCAGCATGACGGCCGTGTCGGGTGGCGCCTCGCCCTCGAACAGACCGGTGATCGCCGGGAGCAGCACCAAGGCGACGACCATGGCGATGTCCTGGACGATCAGCCAGCCCACGGTGATCTTGCCGCGCTCGGTATCGACCAGGCGGCGCTCTTGCAGCATGCGCAGCAGGACCACGGTGCTCGCCACCGAGAGCGCCAGGCCGAAAATGAACCCTGCGGCGGGGCTCCAGCCGAGGCTCCAGCCGACGGCCATGCCGAGCGGGACGGCAATAAGTCCTTGCACAACGGCACCGGGAATGGCGATGGCGCGGACGGACAGGAGATCCTGGACGGAGAAATGGAGCCCCACGCCGAACAGCAGCAGGATGACGCCGACCTCGGCCAGCTGGTTGGCGATGTTCTGATCCGCGCCGACGCCCGGGGCGATGCCTATGGCAACGCCGGCAATCAGATAGCCCACCAGCGGCGGCAGCTTGAGGCGGTGGGCGACCAGCCCGAGGGCGAAGGCGAGCACGAGGCCAATCGTGAGGGTGGAAACGAGTGGCGGCACATGCAGCATTCTATGGAGGCCTTCGGTTCGCGCTCGCCGGCCCAATCGCCGGTCCCCTAGCGTGACAACGAATTGTGGCGCGGACAATCCCTCTGGGCGCCAATCGGCGGTTAATAAGGTCGCAAGTTAACGCCAATCGTCACAAGGCGCCGTTTACGCCGTCCGGCATCTCTTCTTGACAGTTCGGCGCCCCGTCTCCATGTTGCAGCCACACTGATTGCTCGCGATCGCGCGTAGCTGCCGCACCCGTGCGGCGCCTCATCCCGAGACAATTTCCCGATTTTCGTCTGCCCCCAGACAGCGCGTGGGGTGAGGCAAGCGTCCTCACGGTTCCGCATGCGTATGCGGCGTGCCGGGCGTCCAAGGAACATTACTTGACACCTACTTTTGATACGCTCGGCCTAGCCGAGCCGCTGCGGCTTGCGCTTAAGGCCGAAAACTACCTGACGCCCACACCGATCCAGGTGCAGGCGATTCCAATTCTGACCCAGGGCACGGATCTGCTCGGCGTGGCCGAGACCGGCACGGGCAAGACCGCGGCCTTCGCGTTGCCGCTGCTGAACAATCTTTTCCTCGACGCCTCGCCACGGATACCGGGCGCGCCGCGGGCGCTGATTCTTGCGCCGACGCGCGAGCTGGCCGGCCAGATCGCCGAGCGGGTCAACGCCTATGGCCGTCAGCTAAAGCTGCGCGCGGCCGTCATCTTCGGCGGCGTCGGCCAGGGCCAACAGGTCAAGGCGCTGCGGGCCGGCGTCGACATTCTGATCGCCACGCCGGGACGGCTGCTCGATCTCTGCAATCAGCGCCATGTGCGGCTCGACAAAGTTTCGATCCTCGTCCTCGACGAGGCCGACCGCATGCTCGACATGGGCTTCATTCATGACGTGCGGAAGATCGTCGGCGCCTGCCCCAAGGACCGGCAGACGCTGCTGTTTTCCGCCACCATGCCCCCGTCGATCGCCAAGCTGGCGCACGACATCCTGCGCGACCCGATCCGCGTCGACATCTCGCCGGCCAAGGTCACCGTCGACCGTATCGAGCAGCGCGTCTACTTCGTCGGCGCGAAGGATAAGCGTACGCTGCTGACCCGACTGGTCTCGGACCCGGCGATGGGCCAGACGATCGTGTTCACCCGGACCAAGCGCGGGGCCGACCGCGTTTGCCGCTATCTCGTCGAAGAGGGCCTGACCGCGGTGGCGATTCACGGCAACAAGGCGCAGAACGCGCGTGTGCGGGCGCTGGACGGGTTCCGTTCCGGGCGCGTGCGCATCCTTGTCGCCACCGATATCGCCGCACGGGGCATCGACGTTCCCGGCATTTCCCACGTCATCAATTACGAGCTGCCCAACGAGCCCGAGAGCTATGTGCACCGGATCGGACGTACCGCCCGCGCCGGCGCGGGCGGCATCGCCTTGTCGCTGTGCGACAACAGCGAGCGGCCCTATCTCACCGCGATCGAGCGGTTGATGCGGAGCAATGTCGACGTGGTGGAGCATGACTTGATGGAGAGGGCCGATGCTGCGTCCTCCCGACCGGCGCGCCAGAACACCACAAAGCCTGCCTCCAAGGGGCGCAGGCGCAATTGGGGGCGCCGTCCCAACGGAGCCGCGGGGAAGGCCCGCGGCACAAACCAGCAACGGGAAGCCCGGCTATGAGCAAATCGATCTCCCGCATGTCGGCGGCGCGGCGCAGTGCCGAAACAATTCTCAATCAGAGCCGCAAGCGGCAAGAGAGCTTCAAGCTCGAGCAGAAGCAGGCGCACGACGCCATGGCGGTGAAGACGGCCCGCCTCCGGGAGCTCCGTTTGGCCAAGGAGGCCGCGGATAAGGAAGCGGCCGCCGAGGCGGAAGCGGCGGCGCCCGTTAAGAAGAAGGCCAAACCCCGCCGCGCGAAGCAAGCCTAGCCGGCGACGAACAAGGAGAACCGAGAAAAGAGATGGCGTTCAAACCAAACTACAACTTCCAAAAGGCCGAGCGGGCCCGGGCCAAGGCGCAGAAGAAGCAAGAGAAGCTGAAGCGCAAAGCCGATGCACGCGGCGACGAGACAGATGGCGAAGGCGGCGATACTGCCGACACCAGCCAGACCGATACGCCCACCGATGCCGACACCACAGCGGCCGGCGCATCCACCGACGCCCCGACGCGCCCGGACGATGCCTAGCCGACGGTTGGAGCATCATGGCTAGGAAACAACAGGCCCGTCCCAGCGGCTTCGTCTTGTTCGACGTGGTCTACGAGGACGGCACGCAAACTTCGAACCGCAAGGTGCCGGCGACCGAGCTCGGCGGCTTGGACGGAGACGATCCGGCACGGACCATCATCGAGGACCAGGATCAGAAGATCGCCGAGATGTCGGGCGCCCGCCGCTCGGCCATCAAATCGCTGGCCCGGTCGCGCAAAGTCAAGGCCAAGGCTTCCTAGGGCCAAGGCCTCCTAGGGCGCGCAGGCGCCCGTTCTACTCCAATCCCTAGCTCTTTCAGACCGCGCGAACCCAGTTCCCTCGCGCGCGGCCTCGACTATAGTGTGCCCCGGCCGCCGGCTAAAACCGCGGTCAAAGCTGCCGTTCAAGGCTCACTTTAGTCTGGGAGGAAAGTCTATGCAGGTTCTCTTCGCCGCCATGAAGGGCGTGCTGGCGTTAGGCGTCGCGGTGCTCCTTATCAACGACGCACGGGCGCAAGTTCCCATCGAGGAAGACGCGGGCACGATCACGATGACCGGGACCGTCGAGGAGATCAAAGTGCCCGAGCGTGTGCTGATGGTGGTCGGGCCGGGCGGAAAGACGATCATCGGCGTCGTGAGTGCCGACGTGAAGGACATCAAGAAGATCAAGCTGAAGGAGAAGGTCACCATCAAATTCACGCAAGAGGTGGCCGTGGCGATCCGCCAGCCCGACGGTCCGCCCGCGGCGGCGCAGGACGGTTTCGAAGCGAACGAGACCGCCGACATGGGGATGAACGCGCCGACCGTGGCCGAGCAAAGCTGGACCGATATCACCCCCTCCGGCGATGCGGACAACCTGACGACGGTCGAGATCACCGTAACGATCGCAGGTCTCAACAAGCGGGATCGCACCGTGACCTTCGCCGGCACGGGCGGAAACACGCGCACGGTCTTCGTACCGCCGAGCGTGCAGGGCTTCGATCAGCTCGAGGTTGGCGACATGATCGTGCTGGAGATCACGACCGCGTCGATCGTCGACGTCAAACTTTCCTAAGACAAAAAAAGAGGGCGGGACGAAACGCCCTGCCCTCTTCTTCAATACGTAATGGCCGCGCGACCTCACATCGACTGAGCGCCGACGACCTCATGATTGGTGATGACGCATTCCCAGGCGCCGACGGCCGGGAACTCGTGGAGATCTTGCCGCTGATCGAGAAACTGCATGGCCGCGAGGTAGCCGCCACGCCCTATGCAGGCATTGGCCGTCATCCCCTCGGCGAGAAAGTCCATGGGCACGGGCACGTCGATGCACCCTAGGGCCGTCAGCGCGGCCTTCCGCTCCTCGAGCGTCAGGGGCTTTTCGTCGTTATAGACCTTGCCCTGGTTGGTCGGCTCAAGCGGCGTCTCCGCGGCGCGGCACGCCTTGACGATGAGCTGCACGAAAATGGTCTTTTCCTTGTCGGTGCCCATGCGTGTTGGCTGATCAGGGTCGGCGGCAACGGCGGGGGTGCCAGCCAGGGCGCCCAGCGCCAGGGCGGCAATCATATGACGAATCATAGCGGCGCCTCACGTTCTGAGAGCGGGCGGCCGCGGCTCTCTTGGTAACTTCGCCCGCGGCTGGCCGACGCCGCTTCGGGGCACGCGCCCCTACCTTCCCCTTCGTGCCAGTTATCCTATCGGGGACTGCCACGAATCCCAAACCGCCTGCCAAGGCGGAAGTTCCTCAGCCCCCAGAATTCTGCGGTTTTCCAGGGTCACGATGTCGTGACAACCGCATAGCCATACCCGGCGGCCGACGCGGTCAGCCAGGCCCAGAAGCTCCCCGCCACGCTGCGGAACAGCGCGATGTCGTAGCTTTCCGCCTCCCCCTCCCGCCAAACGAGCACGCCCATATGGGAGATGGTGCTGGTCACCGCGCTGCCGGGGCCGAAAACGCGTGGGTCGAGGTCAATGGCGAGGCCCTTGGCGAGGACATCCCGGGCGCGCGGGCCGCTGACGCGGATCACGGCGCGGCCGCTGCTCTGATCGGAGATCGAGGCGAGGCCTTTCAGTCTGTCCGCGAGGTCTTCCGCGAGCTGCTCGTTCTGAAGCGTTCCGGACACGGCGAGCCATTGGCCCGGGCCGGTGCCGATAAAGAACACATCCTTGCCTTGCGCCAGGGTGGACCCTTCCGGCAGGTCGAGGCCGTAAGCTTCGCGCACGCGCGCTTTAAGCCCGTCGTCCTGATCTTTGCGGACCGCGACGGTGGCAAGGCCGAGATCGGTGCGCTCGGTAAGCGTCACTCCGGCATCGCCGTTCGCCTTGCCCTCTCCCTTGCCGAAGCGGCCGGGGATAGCAAGGCCATGAAGCGCGGACAGGGACGAGAGCTTAGACACGGAGGCGCCCTCCTTCCGGATCGATGAAACACGGCGCGCAGACCTCGGCGAGCATTTCTCCGCCCCGCAAGGGATCGGCGACCTTCACCACCTCGCCGTAACGCGCGGGACCGTTCGACAGCATGGCCAGCGCGATCCAGGCGCCGCTTTCCGGCGAATAGGCCATGGAGGTGACGTAGCCCTGGTCGTTGGAGGCCGTGGCGTCGGCGTCTTTCGGCATCAGATGTGCGCCGACACGAATGCGCGCGGCCCGGTCGAGGGGCTTGAGCCCAACGAGCGCGGCACGCTTTGGCTCGCTGAGCGCCGGACGTTCGCCCATGAACCGGCCGATGAAGTCTTTCTTCTTCGAGACCATCTTGCCGAGGCCGAGATCGGATGCGGTGGTCTGGCCGTTGAGTTCCGGGCCCGCGGGATGCCCCTTCTCGATACGCATCACGCCGAGCGGCTCGGTGCCGTAAGGCGCGATGCCGTGGGCTGCGCCCACCTCGATGATCTTGCGGATCAGAGCGTCGCCGTAACGGGCCGGCACGGCGATCTCGAAAGCCAGCTCGCCGGAGAAGGAGAGCCGGAACAGCCGCGCCCGCACGCCGCCGCACACGGTGAACGCGCCACACGCCATATAGGGGAAAGCCTCGTTGGAGATGTCCTGGCCGGGATCGAGCAAAGCCTCGATGACCTTGCGCGAGTTTGGGCCGGCGACGGCGTATTGCGCCCATTGCTCGGTGACGGAGACGGTCTGCACATCGAGCTCGGGCCACAGCACTTGCTGGCAGAACTCCAGATGCTGGCTGACCTTCACGGCGTTCGCCGTGGTGGTGGTCAAGTAATAGTGGTCCTCGGCGAGACGCGCGGTGGTGCCGTCGTCCATGGCGAAGCCATCCTCTCGCAACATCATGCCATAGCGCGCCTTGCCGACCGCGAGCTTGGAGAAGGTGTTGACGTAGACACGGTCGAGGAAGGTGCCGGCATCGGCGCCTTGCACGTCGATCTTGCCGAGCGTCGACACATCGCACACCCCGACATTGGTGCGCGTATTCTTCACCTCACGATCGACGGTCTGTTGCGGGCTCTCGCCGGGCTTCGGATAGATCAGCGCGCGCATCCAAGCGCCGACCTCCACGAAGACCGCACCCTGCTCCTCGGCCCAGGCGTGCGAGGGGGCGAGCCGGCTGGGGCGGAAGTCGGGTCCGCGATGGTGACCGGCCAAGGCCGCGATGGAGACGGGCGTGTAGGGCGGGCGGAAGGTCGTCGTGCCCACGGCGCCGACATAGCGCCCGGTGAGCCCGGCAATCACCGCGGCGGCATTCAGGTTCGAGGTCTTGCCTTGGTCGGTCGCCATGCCGAGCGTGGTGTAGCGCTTGACGTGTTCCGGAATGCGGAAGCCTTCGCGGGTGGCGAGCTTCACGTCGGAGACGGTGACGTCGTTCTGGAAGTCGACGAAAACCTTGCCGCGGCTCTTTTCGACCTGCCATGCTGGCGTCGCGGGCGAAGGCTCTTCTCTAGGCACGGGACGGCGAAGCGCCGGGGGAGAGAAGCCGCAATCACGCGCAGCATCGGCACCCGCCGCCTCCCCGCTTGCCAAACAGGACGCTAGAGAGAGTTTTCCGGCGGCCGCGCCGGCCACGCGCATGCCGGGCGGTAGATCGCCCGGCAGGAGGCAGGACCGCGTGTGATCCCAGACCGGCTTGCCATTGAGATGGGTCGTGAGATTGAGCGCCGGGTTCCAGCCGCCGGACATGGCGAGCACGTCGCAATCGAATTGATGGGTGTGGCCGTCCGCATGGGTGACCAGGACGGACTTGATGCCATGGGCGCCGCGCACGCTGGTCACGGCGGCGCCGGCAAAATACGGGGCGTGCGCGGATTCCGCGACGGCTTGCACGGTCTCAGACGGCTCGCGGCGCGCATCCACCAGCGCTTCGACCTTGATGCCGGCATCGGCGAGATCGGCCGCAGTACGGAAGCCATCGTCGTTGTCGGCGAAGACCACGGCGTTGCGCCCCGGCGTGGCACCGAAGCGGTTCACATAAGTACGTACGGCGCCCGCCAGCATGACGCCGGGGCGGTCGTTGTCGCCGAACAGGATCGGCCGCTCGATGGCGCCGGCGCAGAGCACGGCGCGCTTGGCCACGATGCGCCACAGACGCTGGCGTGGTTCATGGGCCGGCGGGACCGGCACATGGTCGTTGACCCGCTCGATGGCGGCATAGGTGCCGCCGTCATAAACGCCGAACACGGTGGTGCGGCGGAGAATCCGGCAATCGGGCAGGCTTTCCAGCTCGGCTTCCGCGGCCTTGGCCCAGTCGCGTGCCGGCTTGCCCTCAATCGTGTCGCGCTCGGCAAGCAGGCGCCCGCCGAGGTGGAAATCCTCATCGCACAGGATCACGCGTGCGCCGGCCTTGGCGGCGACGAGCGCCGTCGATAGCCCCGCGGCGCCGGCGCCGATGACCAGAACGTCGCAAAACGCATTGGTCTTCTCGTAGTGATCCGGGTCGGGGAGGCTTGCGGCGCGCCCCAGACCGGCGGCGCGGCGGATCATGGGCTCGTAGACCTTCTCCCAGAAGGACTCCGGCCACATGAAGGTCTTGTAGTAGAAGCCCGCGCCGAGCACGGGCCCTGCGAACTGGTTCACCGACAGAATATCGTATTTCAGCGACGGCCAGCAGTTCTGGCTAGCCGCGTTCAGCCCGTCATAAAGCTCGACCGTGGTGGCGCGGGTGTTGGGCTCGCGGCGCGCATTGGTGCGCAGCTCGACCAGGGCGTTCGGCTCCTCGGAGCCGGACGTGAGGATGCCACGCGGGCGGTGATATTTGAACGAGCGGCCGACAAGACGCACGCCGTTTGCCAGCAGCGCTGAGGCCAGGGTGTCGCCGGGATGCCCCGGGAAGCGCGTGCCGTCGAAATTGAAGCCGAGCACCTTCTTGCGGTCGATCAGGCCCTTATCCCGCAGGCGATTGATTTGCGGCGGGGCCATGTCAGCGCCCCTTCCCGGCAAAGGCGACGGCGGTGATCTCGTGGGTGCGCGTGTCGCGCGTCACCTCGAGCCAGGCATGACAGCCGGCGCTGTGGTGCCAATGCTCCTTGTGGGGTCCTGCGGGATTGTCGCGGAAATAAACGTAATCGACCCAGGCGTCCTTGGCGGACTCATCGAGGCTTTCGGGCCGCGTGACGGTCGCGTCGCCACGATAGGTGAATTCTTCCAGCGCGCGCTCACCGCAATAAGGACATTTGATCCGCATGTGTTTCTCAGTGCAGGTTCGGTTGGGCGCCCATGCCCTTCTCGTCGATGACGCGGCCTTCCGCGAAGCGATCGAGGCGATAGGCGGCGGCGTAAGGGTGTGGCTCGCCGGTGGCGATGAGATGGGCGAAGCACCAACCGGCGGCGGGCGTGGCCTTGAAGCCGCCATAGCACCAGCCGCCATTGAGATAGAGACCTTCGACCGGCGTCGTATCGATGATCGGCGAGCCGTCCATGGTCATGTCGAGCAGGCCGCCCCAGGAGCGCAGGATGCGTAAACGCCCGATGATCGGCATCAACGCCATGCCGCCTTCAGCGACGTCCTCGATCACCGGCATGTTGCCGCGCTGGGCGTAGGAATTGTAGCCCTCGATGTCGCCGCCAAAGACGAGCCCGCCTTTGTCGGACTGGCTGCAATAGAAGTGACCGGCGCCGAAGGTGATGACGATGTTGAGGAGCGGCTTGACGCCCTCGGTGACGAAGGCCTGCACCGCGTGGCTCTCGATGGGCAGGCGCAAGCCCGCCATCTCGGCGACGCGAGTCGAATTGCCGGCAACCGATAGCGCCACTTTCTTGGCGCCGATGAAACCCTTCTCGGTCTCGACGCCCGTGACGCGGCCGTTCTCGATGCGAAAGCCGGTGGCGGCGCAATTCTGGATGATGTCCACACCGCGGGAATCGGCGGAGCGCGCATAACCCCAAGCGACCGCGTCGTGGCGCACCGTGCCGCCGCGCGGCTGGAACAGTCCGCCGCGCACGGGAAAGCGCGCATTGTCGAAGTCGACGAAGGGCACGAGCCCCCTCACCTGCTCGCGGTCGAGCAATTCGGCGTCGGCGCCGTGCAGCCGCATGGCGTTGCCGCGCCGCGCATAGGAATCGCGCTGCGGATCGGAGTGGAAGACATTGAGCACGCCGCGCTGGCTGACCATCGCGTTGTAATTGATGTCCTGCTCCAAGCCTTCCCACAGCTTCATCGACCACTCGTAGAAGGGCTCGTTGCCGGGCAGCAGATAGTTGGAGCGGATGATGGTGGTGTTGCGTCCGACATTGCCGGAGCCGAGATAGGACTTCTCGACCACGGCGACATTGGTGATGCCATGCTGTGAGGCGAGATAATGCGCCGTGGCGAGGCCATGACCGCCGCCGCCGACGATGACCACGTCGTATTGGGCCTTGGGCTCGGGCTCGCGCCACACCGGCGTCCAGTTCCGGTTGCCGGTCAGAGCATTGGTGAGCAGGCTGACGACCGAATAGCGCATGCCTGCGAGTTTCCAGCCCTTTTTGGCCCTCGGATTGACATTTTACGCCGCTTGTTTGACTTTTTCCGCCATGAGCCAAAATCCTCAGACGGTCGGCTTTCTTTTGGTGCCCGGCTTCGCGCTGATGTCTTATGCGGCCGCCATCGAGCCGTTGCGCGCGGCCAATCTGCTTTCGGGACAGACGCTCTATCGCTGGTGGCATGCGGCCCCGTCCGGAGAGCCGGTGACCGCCTCGAACGGCGTGGCCGTCATTCCGGACTGCGGCACCAAGAGCGACCGTAGCGCCGACATGGTATTTGTGTGCGCTGGCGGAAACCCCGCCACCTTCAACGACAAAACGAGCTTCGCCTGGCTCAGGCGTCTGGCACGCAAAGGCACGGCGCTCGGCGGCATCTCGGGCGGCCCGTACATCCTGGCGCACGCGGGGCTCTTGGACGAGCGCCGGGCGACGCTGCATTGGGAACATCTGCCGGCTTTTCGGGAAGCCTTCCCCGACGTGGCGGTGGTGCCGTCCCTGTTCGAGATCGACGGCAACCGCATCACCTGTTCGGGCGGCATCTCGGCGCTCGACATGATGGTGGCGCTGATCGAACGCGATCATGGGCGTCCGCTCGCCGCGTCCGTCGGCGATTGGTTCCTGCACACCCATATCCGCGAAGGGTACGGTCCCCAGCGCATGGATCTGCGCTACCGGCTCGGCATCGCCGACGAGAAGCTGCTGCGCGTGCTGGGCGCCATGGAGATGAATCTGGAGCAGCCCGTGCCGCGCGAAGATCTTGCGCGCGAGGCAGGGATCTCGCTGAGACAGCTGGAGCGCTTGTTCCACGCCCATGTCGGCCACGGCATCCATCAGCACTATCGCTGGCTCAGGCTCGAACGCGCGCGGCAGCTGTTGCGCGAGACGAGCCTGCCGGTCCTCGACGTGGCCCTTGCCACGGGTTTTGCTTCGTCGAGCCAGTTCTCCCGCGCCTACGCTCAAACCTTTAACGAGCCACCGAGCCGCACCCGGACAAGCGCCTAAATGTTCGCGCGCACGAAAACTTTGGTGCTAGGCTCGTTGCAATCTTGCGACGTGCTCGCGACGGAATGCGCGCATTAGGAGGCACGATGGCGACACGGCTCACTTCCAAGCAGCTTCGGGAGAGGACCTTTGCGCGCCAGAAAAGGCCGACGACGCGCGCCAAGCCTAAGAAAAACGAAGAGGCGAAAGTGAACGAAGCCTATGCGACCGGCTCCAACGCGCCAACCACGGGCGAACTGAACCTGGAAGTCTCTATCGGCCGGCGCGTCCGCTTGCTGCGCCAGCGATTGCAGCTCACCGCGACGGAGCTTGCGGCGGAGGCCGGGCTCTCACCGGGCATGCTGTCGAAGATCGAGAACGGAGGCACCTCGCCGTCGCTCTCTACCTTGCGGGCGCTCGCCCGCGCGCTGAACGTGCCGATGACGAGCTTCTTCGCGGATTTCGAGGAGCGGCGCGACTGTTCGTATGTGCGAGCCGGCCAAGGCGTCCGCATCGAGCGGCGCGGCACGAAGGCGGGACATCACTACGAGCTGCTGGGCCACTCGCTCTCGGGCGACATCGTGGTCGAGCCGTATTTTATCACACTGTCGGAGGACGCCAACCCGTACACGCAGTTCCAGCACGACGGCATGGAGTTCATCTATATGCTGTCGGGTCAGGTGGTCTACCGCCACGCCGACAAGCTCTATCCCATGGGACCCGGGGACGCGCTGTTCTTCGACGCGGGCGCCCCGCACGGCCCGGAGGAGTTGGTCGAGCGGCCCATGACCTATCTCTCGATCATTATTTATCCTCGGACCTAAGCGCTTACCGCCTGTTTCCGCCCGCCTTCCCGGTTCCTCTGGACTTTCCCCAAAGGAAACTTTATTTCACCTGGGTTGACGAGACCCGTGGCGCCGTAGCATGGTGAACGGCACCCAACCCGGAGCTTTTTAGCCTATGTGTGGAATTGTCGGACTCTTCCTCAAGGACCCTGCGCTCGAACCCGAGCTTGGCCGGCTGACCGCCGGCATGCTCGCGACCATGTCGGACCGCGGCCCCGATAGCGCGGGTTTCGCAGTTTATGGCGCGGGCGACGCAGGCCAGACCAAGCTGACCGTGCGCGGGGCCTCGCCCTTGGCGATCGAAGAGCGGGCGGCCGCGATCGAGAGCGCCTTTCCGGGCGCGCATACCTCTCTCCACGACACCCACGCCGTGATCGCGGTTCCCGACCAAGAGGTGGAGGCGCTGATCAAATGGCTGGAGCGCGAGGCGCCGGAGACGGAAATCGTCGGCCGGGGCAACCGCATGGAGATCTTCAAGGAAGTCGGCCTGCCCGCGAGCGTGGCGGAGCGCTTCGGGCTCGCCACTATGCGCGGCACGCACGCCATCGGCCATACCCGCATGGCGACGGAGTCGGCGGTGACCACCGACGGCGCCCACCCCTACTCCACCGGCAAGGACCAGTGTCTGGTGCATAACGGCTCGCTCTCCAACCACAACAATTTGCGCCGCTCGCTGAAACGAGAAGGGCTCACATTCGAGACCGAGAACGATACGGAAGTTGCCGCCGGCTATCTCACCTGGCGCATGCGCGAAGGGCTTTCGCTGGGCGATGCGCTGAAAGTGAGCCTCGACGATCTCGACGGCTTCTACACTTTCGTGGTCGGCACCGAGAACGGCTTCGGGGTGCTGCGCGACGGTGTCGCCTGCAAGCCGGCCATCATGGCCGAGACCGATAAATATGTGGCGTTCGGCTCCGAATACCGCGTGCTCGCCGACCTTCCCGGCATCGAGCAAGCGCGCGTGTGGGAGCCCGAGCCCGCCACCGTCTATTTCTGGGAACGCTAGGCATGCCTGAAGTCGATCTTGGCGTCACACCGCTCAGAGAGCTGAACGCGGCGCTCCACCGTCTAACACCGGAAACCAATGAACGGCATTGGACCATCGAGCACCCGGCCGGGCGGCACGCCATCGCCGCCGGCCTCAACGTGCCGGTCACCGTCGAGATCAACGGGCCGGTGGGCTATTACTGCGCGGGCATGAACAAGCTCGCCACTGTGCACGTCCATGGCAGCGCAGGCGTCGGCGTGGCCGAGAACATGATGAGCGGCTTCGTGCATGTGTCCGGCAATGCAAGCCAAGCTGCCGGCGCCACGGGGCGCGGGGGAGTGTTGCGCATCGACGGCAACGCCTCGTCGCGCTGCGGCATCTCCATGAAGGGCATCGACATCGTGGTGAAGGGCTCGGTCGGCCATATGAGCGCTTTCATGGCGCAGACAGGCCACCTCGTGGTGTTCGGCGATGCGGGCGACTCGCTCGGGGATTCGATCTACGAAGCGCGGCTTTTCGTGCGCGGCACCGTCAAGAGTCTCGGCGCCGACTGCATCGAGAAGGAGATGCGCGATGAGCACAAGGCCGCCGTGCACGACGTGCTGACCCGGGCCGGCTTCGATGGTGAAATCGACCCTAGCGAATTCAAGCGTTACGGCTCGGGCCGGAAGCTTTACAATTTCAACGTCGATCACGCGGGAGAGTATTGATGGACGCGACGCCCAGGACGACGCCACGGAAATCCGCGACGTTCGACGACTACAGCCTGTCGGAAATCCGGCGCGCGGCGGCGAGCGGCCTCTACGACATCCGCGGCGGCGGGGCGAAGCGCAAGGTCCCGCATTTCGACGATATCCTGTTCCTCGGCGCCTCCATGAGCCGGTATCCGCTCGAAGGCTATCGCGAGAAATGCGCCACGGATGTGTGGCTCGGCACCCGCTTCGCCGAGAAGCCGATCCACCTCAAGATTCCCATCACCATCGCCGGCATGAGCTTTGGCTCGCTCTCCGCCCAAGCCAAGGAGGCCCTGGGCCGTGGCGCGACGATCATGGGCACCTCGACCACCACGGGTGACGGCGGCATGACCGAGGAGGAGCGGGGACACTCCGAGATTCTGGTCTACCAGCTTCTGCCCTCGCGCTACGGCATGAACCCGGACGATTTGCGCCGCGCCGACGCTATCGAGATCGTCATCGGCCAGGGCGCGAAACCCGGCGGCGGCGGCATGCTTTTGGGGCAGAAGATCACCGAGCGCGTGGCCGAGATGCGGACGCTGCCCATGGGCATCGACCAGCGTTCGGCCTGCCGGCATCCGGACTGGACGGGGCCCGACGACCTCGAGATCAAGATCCAGGAGCTGCGCGAGATCACCGACTGGCAGATACCCATCTACATCAAGGTCGGCGCCTCGCGGCCTTACTACGACGTCGCGCTCGCGGTGAAGTCGGGCGCCGATGTGGTGGTGCTGGACGGCATGCAGGGGGGCACAGCGGCCACGCAAGAAGTGTTCATCGAGCATGTCGGCCTGCCGATCCTCGGTGCGATCCGCCCCGCCGTGCAGGCGCTACAAGATCTCGACATGCACCGGAAGGTGCAACTCATCGTCTCGGGCGGGATCCGCAACGGCGCCGACGTCGCCAAGGCCATTGCACTCGGCGCCGACGCGGTGTCGATCGGCAGTGCGGCGCTGGCCGCGCTCGGCGACAACGATCCGGCGCTCGAGGAGGAATATCAGAAGCTCGGCACCACGGCGGGCGCCTATGACGACTGGCACGAGGGGCGCTGCCCCGCCGGCATCAGCACGCAGGACCCGGAGCTCGCCGCGCGTCTCAATCCCGAGCTTGGTGGGCGGCGCCTTGCCAACTACCTAGCCGTCATGACGCTCGAAGCGCAAACCATCGCGCGCGCCTGCGGCAAGAGTCATGTGCGCAATCTTGAGCCGGAAGATCTCGTCGCGCTTACGGTCGAGGCCGCGGCGATGGCAAAGGTACCGCTCGCCGGTACCGATTGGGTTCCGGGAGCGAAGTCCGACTGGTAGGGCGAGGCGCTAGAAGCAGCCTCGAAGTGATAGCGAAGGGGAGTTCCATGACGGTCGATCTTGCAATCGAGGCCCGCGAGCGCGGGATCAAATATTTTCTGATTTCCTTTGTCGACCTGTTCGGCACGCTCCGCGCCAAGCTGGCACCGGCCAGCGCCATCGCCGACATGGCCAAGGAGGGCGCCGGTTTCGCCGGTTTCGCCAGCTGGCTCGACATGACGCCGGCTCATCCCGACATGCTCGCCGTCCCCGACCCCGACAGCCTTATTCAGCTTCCGTGGAAGCCGGAAGTGGGATGGCTCGCCGCCGATCCTTACATGGGCGGCAAGCTTGTCGAGCAGGCGCCGCGCAACACGCTCAAGCGAATGCTGAAGAAGGCGGAGGCCGCCGGCTACACGGTGAAGACCGGCGTCGAATGCGAGTATTTCCTGGTGAGCCCGGACGGCGAAGCGCTTAGCGATCCCGCGGATACCCAGGCAAAGCCCTGCTACGACCAGACGGCGTTGATGCGCCGCTATGACGTGATCAGCGAGATTTGCGATTGCATGCTGGAGCTCGGCTGGGGGCCCTACCAGAACGACCACGAGGACGCCAACGGCCAGTTCGAAATGAACTGGGAATTCGCCGACGCGCTGACGACAGCCGATCGCATGGCCTTCTTCAAATACATGGTGAAGTCCATCGCCGAGAAGCATGGGCTTCGCGCCACCTTCATGCCGAAGCCTTTCGCCCATCTCACCGGCAATGGCTGTCACGTGCATGTGTCTTTGTGGAAGGGCAACACCAACACCTTCGACGACAAGGGCGATGCCTTGGGCCTGTCGAAGGAGGCTTACAATTTCATCGGCGGGCTAATCGACCACGCCGACGAGATCTGCTCGATCACCAACCCGACCGTGAACTCCTACAAGCGCATCAACGCGCCGGTGACCACGTCGGGCGCCACCTGGTCGCCCAACACGGTGACCTACGCCGGCAATAACCGCACGCACATGATCCGGGTGCCGGGCGGGGGCCGCTTCGAGTTCAGGCTCGCCGATGGCGCAGCGAACCCCTATCTGTTTCCGGCCGCGGTCTTGGCCGCAGGGTTGGACGGCATCGCGCAAGGGACCGATCCAGGCAAGCCGCTCGATATCGACATGTACGCCGAAGGCCACAAGGCGCCGGCCGACGTGAAGAAGCTGCCGCTCAACCTGTTGGATGCGCTGCGGCTCACCGAGAAATCCGCGCTGTTGCGCCGGGAGCTGGGCGATGAACTCGTGGACTCCTACGTCAAGCTGAAGACGAAGGACTGGAACGAGTTCTCGCGCCAGATGACGCCCTGGGAGCGGGCCACCACGCTCGACTGCTAGATGGCGGCTCCTGAGGAGCTTCTTGTTCGCGACCCTGAGCCTTCCGACGAGGCGGCGTGGCGCCGGCTCTGGGCCGGCTATGTCGAATTCTACGAGGCCGAAGTCGACGACGCGGTGACCGCGGGCACCTGGACGCGGCTGCTCGATCCACGCTCAGGCATGATCGGGCGGCTGGCCGAGCGTGACGGTGTCGTCGTCGGCTTCACGGTGTCCGTGCTGCATCCGGGATCCTGGACACTTCAGCCCACCTGCTATTTGGAGGATCTGTTCGTCGATGCAGCCGCACGCGGTCACGGCATCGGCGCCGCGCTGATCGACGATCTCGTCGATCTTGCCCGTGCGCGGGGCTGGTCGCGGCTCTACTGGCACACCAAGGGGTCCAACGACACCGCGCGACGGCTCTACGACCGTTACGTGGAGGCGGACGACTTCGTCCGCTACCGCTTGTTTCTCGACACGTAGGATCAATAGCCCAAAGAAAATGGGGCGCCGGCCTTGGCCGAGCGCCCCAGAGGGTACGATGTTCGCTTCAGTCCGGCTCAAACAGGATGGTCGTCCAGAGCCTTCTTGATCGACTCCTTGCTGCCGTATTTCTTGATGTCCTCGGCATACTCCGCCTTCTCCTCGCGGAGCTGGACGATGTGCCAAAGGATCCACAAGGCCACGGCGATGATCACCATGATCAGTTCAGAGCCTTGCCAGGGATAGACGGCCCCGGTGTCGGCAAGATCCACTGCCCAAGTATTCATTTCGGTTCTCCTCGATCTCTATCGCCGTGACCGTCAGACGAGCGCCTTCTCTGCGGCGCGGACGTCATCGCGTGCTTGCTCTTCCTCATGGAGCGTCTTGAAGTCGAGGCCCATGAGTTCCACTTCGCGCGGCACCCGCAGGAGCCCCGCCCCATCCAGGATCTTCGATACGATCCAGGCCGGCACGAAGCCGAGGACGAAGAACATGATGACGGCACCGATGGTGTTACCCAGCGGGTTGATCGCCGCATACCCCTCATACGGCGAGGACGGATAGCCCCACAGCACGAAGCCGGCGATCACCAGACCGATGAAGCCGGCATAGCCATGAACCGCCACAGCGCCGACGGCGTCGTCGATCTTGAAGGTCTTCTCCACCCAGAAATGCAGGTAGTAGGCGAGCCAGATACCGACACCGCCGATGATGAAGGCCTGGATCGGGTGGTAAAGGTCGTTACCAGCCGAAGCGGTGATGATGCCGGCAAGGCCGCCTGAGTAGGTCCAGAAGGCATCGCCCTTGGAGATCAGGTAGGCCACCATCAAGCCGCCCGAGAGCGACATCAGGAAGTTGACCGTGATGGCACCCAGCGTGGTTGGTGTCAGATAGATGGTGGTTGCCGTCCAGGTCTCGCCGGTGATCTGACCGCCGATGCCTTCGGGTGAGATGATCGGCACGTTACAGGCGGCATAGAAGCCCCAAAAGCCGGTGTAGATCAAGAACAGACCGATCGTGACCAGCCAGGGATTGTGGGGCACGAAGACCCGCGGCGTGCCGTCCGCTCTGAAGCGGCCGAGCCGCGGCCCAAGGACCACGAGAACGCCGAGCGCGGTTCCACCGGCGATCCCATGGATGACGCCCGAAGCATAAGCATCGTGATAGCCGAGCAGCTTCACCATCCAGCCTTCGGGATGCCAGCCCCAAGCTGCATCAATAATCCAGGTCACCGAACCGATCATCACAGCGATGATCCAGAACGCACCAGACCTGATGCGCTCGATGACCGCGCCGGAGACGATCGACGCCGCAGTCCACGAGAACAGCAGGAAGGCCGCCCAGAAGACGCCGCTGATGCGGTCGCCGAGATTGGTGGCCATGGTCTCCGAGGTCGGCAGGTTCGCCGCCCCTGCTTCGAGATTCAGGCCACCGGTGATGAACGGTCCATTGGGGAACGCCCAATAGATCCACCAGCCGAAGAAGAAGAACGTGATGGTGACCAACGGGATCAGCATCGTGTTCTTCATCAGGGTGTGCATGTGGTTGCGCCGGCGGCTGGCGCCGACCTCGTACATGCAGAATCCAACGTGAATGAGAAACATGATGACGACCGTCACCCAGTAATAGAACTCGGTGAATACGGTCGTCAGCGCATCTAAGTTATTGCCCATTGATGTAACCCCCCTAGGTTCGCTAACCGGCAGGACTCTGGTGTTTTGCCTTGGGTCCTACGGCCTCGATTGGATGATTCAGCGGCGCGAGCCTCGAACGGCCCTCGCGGCAACTGCGACAGCGCCCTGCCGAACTTCTCCCATCGTAAGCGGATGCTAGGCGGCACCCCAAAGTGCGTCAACCGACATGAAATTGGGTTTCCTGTAGGGAAAAAGCCGAGAATGTCAGGGAAATCCAATTTCTTCGGGGAAATACAGCCGCTTATTGCCACGCAAGACAGCCTTCGTTGAAACCAGCCGGTGCTATTTTTATCACTTGAGTGGAAAAATAGCCGATCCGAGAGGCCAAAGCGGGCCGAACAATTTCCGGATTGGGCGGCAAAAAGCACCGATTTCCAGGCCTGTGCGGCCGCGGCGCGGGCGAATCCCCGTCTCGACGCCAGCCGCGAATTGACGGGGAGCATGATGGCGGGCAGTGAGGCGCAATGGCCAAGCCGAAGCACAAGGTCCTGAAGCAATCCTTCCTCATCTGGCAGTGCCAGATCCGGCAGGTCGCCATGCGGGAGCATGGCGGGCGCCCCTCGCCCGGGATGTGTCCACGTGTGGTGGACGCGGCGGGCGTAAAGCTGGCGTCCGCCTTGACCGTGCTGCTTGTCCCTAAGGCGCCGGAGGAGTCGACCGCGTTCTTCCGCTTCCAGGTGATGAAGTCGGCGGATCCACGAGAGACCTACGAAAAGACTCTCCGCTATCTGCAAGCGGACTACTTCCAAGCGCCACGGTCGTTCAGCGATCGGTTGCTCGCGATCATGCCGGCGGATGCGCCGCTCGCCGACGCGCTTCTTGCGGCGAAGCGCTGCGTGCTCGACTTCGCGCAAGGCCGCTATGCCTTTCAGGTGCCGTGCAAGATTAAAGAACTCAAAGACGGCGATGCGAAGCGCGATGCCGCAATGTGGCACAACCGGATTTTCAATCCGGGCCTTTCCGATAATGGGGTGCGGGTCTTGGCCTTCAAGCCGGATTGGAAAACGGCCGAGACCAATCTCTGATCTCGGCCGTTCCGTCCAGCTTCTGCGGCGGGGGAGGAAATGCGATCGCTTGCATTACCGCCTTAGAATTTTCGGTATGCCTTGTTCAGCTCGTGCAGCGGATGGTTGGGCGAGGTTTGGAAACGGATCAGCAGCTCTCGCGCCAGCATGTCGCGATCCTGTTGGTTGTTGGGCAGCTTCATCGATTTGGGGATGCGCACCCAGCCGTTGATGTTGCGGTCGAAGATGGCGGGCTCGCCGGCCTCGTAGCCCATGTGGACGTCCTCGAGCCAGTTGAGGTCGTCCCAACCCATGAACTCCATGTACTCCTTCAGGAACGGCGTCAGTTTGCTGTAGTCCGGCAGCAGGTTGACATCGTAGCGGTAGCCGATGTGCTGGCCGATCACCTTCTCGCGGTCGGTGTCGAGACCGGCGGCATCCTTCAAGTACTTGTCGACGTCGTCGCCCTTGCCCGACTTGTCGTCGGCCTTGCCCTTCGGGGCGGCCGTGCCGTTCTTCATTTTTTTGGCCATGGCTTCTCTCCCCCTCAACCCAGCTTGTGATAATTCTCGACGCCGACGGTCATGTCGGTGCCAGCCAACGGCACTTGCGCCATGGCAGAGGCTTCCATGGTGAGCGCGGCGAGATCCTCCGGCTCGAGACTGTGGATGTTGGTCTTGCCGCAGGCGCGCGCCAGCATCTGCGCTTCCATCGTCAGTGTGTGCAGGAAGTTGTAGACGCGCTCGGCCGCCTCGTCCGGGTCGAGCCGCTTGCGGAGCTCCGGGTCCTGGGTGGCGACGCCGACCGGGCAGCGGCCGGTGTGACAGTGATAGCAATAGCCCGCCGGCACGCCGATCTCGCTTTCAAAATCGGACTCCGGAATCTCCTTGTTGCAGTTGAGCGCCATGAGCACCGAATGACCGATGGCGATGGCGTCGGCGCCGAGCGCCAAAGCCTTGGCGACATCGCCGCCGTTACGGATGCCGCCGGCATAGACGAGCGTGACCTCGCCGCGCTTGCCGAGCTCGTCAATGGCGCGGCGGGCCTGGCGGATGGCGGCGATGCCGGGCACGCCGGTATCCTCGGTGGCGATGTGGGGGCCGGCGCCAGTCGAGCCCTCCATGCCGTCGATATAGATGGAATCGGGACCGCATTTCACCGCCATGCGGACGTCGTCATAGACGCGCGCGGCGCCCAATTTGAGCTGGATGGGGATCTCCCAATTGGTGGCCTCGCGGATCTCCTCGATCTTGAGCGCGAGATCGTCGGGGCCGAGCCAGTCGGGATGGCGCGCCGGCGAGCGCTGATCGATACCGGCGGGAAGCGAGCGCATCTCGGCCACCTGGTCGGTGACCTTCTGGCCCATGAGATGGCCGCCGAGGCCCACCTTGCAGCCCTGGCCGATGAAGAACTCGCACGCATCGGCGAGCCGCAGATGATGCGGGTTGAAGCCGTAGCGCGACTGGATGCACTGATAGAACCATTTCGAGGAATAGCGCCGCTCGTCAGGGATCATGCCGCCCTCGCCGGAGCAAGTCGCGGAGCCCGCCATGGTGGCGCCGCGGGCGAGCGCGATCTTCGCCTCGAAGGACAGCGCGCCGAAGCTCATGCCGGTCACATAGACCGGAATGTCGAGCACCATCGGGCGCTTCGCCATGGGGCCGATGACCGTCTGGGTATCGCATTTCTCGCGATAGCCCTCGATGACGAAGCGGGTCAACGTTCCGGGCAAGAAGGTGAGATCGTCCCAATGGGGGATTTTCTTGAACAGCGAGAAGCCGCGCATGCGGTAGCGGCCAAGCTCGGACTTCACGTGAATGTCGTTCATGACATCCGGCGTGAAAATCTGGCTCTTGCCTAAACGGAAGCGGCTTGCCTCAGCCGGCTCGTTTGCACCGTTCCCGTTTCGCTTCTTGTTCTTTGCCATGCCCAGCCCTTCTTCGCTTTACAGCACCATTTTCTTTTCGGTCGGCTCCAGATTGTCGTAGTTCCACAACTGCTTGCCGCTGCCGATCTTGCGGAAAGACTCGATGCCGCCTTTGGGCATGACGCCGTATAGGCGCAGCTTCTGTTCGAGCCATTGGCGGTCGAGATCTGTGATCTCGTTCCACACCGCGTCGACACCGAGGCTCTGCGGCTCGCCGGCGATGTAGATGACGCCGTCATACATGGAGTCGCCGAGATTCTTGCCGGCGTTGCCGCAGATCACCATGCGTCCGCGCTGCATCATGAAGCCGGTGAAGGCTCCGGTGTTACCGCCGACAATGATGTTGCCGCCCTTCATGTCGATGCCGGTGCGCGAGCCGACGTCGCCCTTGCACACGAGGTCACCGCCTCTGATCGCGGCGCCGAACTGCGATCCGGCGTTCTTCTCGATGAGCACGGTGCCGCTCATCATATTTTCGGCGCAGGACCAGCCGACGCGGCCGGAGATGCGCACATTCGGCCCGTCGATCAGGCCGAGGCCGAAATAGCCGAGCGAGCCTTCGACGATGAGATTGAGCCGGTTCAAGATGCCGACGGCGAGCGAGTGCTTGGCGCCGGGATTCTTGAGGACGATGGAGCCATAGCCCTCTTTCATCATCTCGCGAATGCGCAAGTTGACCGTCTTTGCGTCCATGTTGGAGGCATCGATCTCGCCGCGCTTGTTGAAATCGACCTCGAAGCTATCGGGCAAAGAGAAGCCGTGATGCTCGTCGCCGAGATCGATGTCGAAGAACTTCTGGATCGAGCGGCCGGTGAGCTTCTCGGTGTGCATGCCCATCTCATGGGACAGGCGCTCCTGCTCGGTGGGGGCCGATCGTGTTAGCGCTGCCATACGCGCACCTCCTCATCGTATGGGTCTGACGTATCGATCTCGCGCGGGACGATGGCGCGGATGGCCACCTCCTCGGAGGCAAGCGCAACAATGTCGTCGCTCTCGTAGAGAACCATGGGCTTGGCGGCCATGGTGTCCTTGGCGAGACCCAACTCCTTGTCGGTGGCAACGAGATAGGTGAACACGCCGTCGATCTCGTTGATCGAGGCCTTCAGCGAGTCTTCGAGCGTCGCGCCCTGCTCCAGATTGTTGGCGGTGTACACGGCGAGCAGCTCGGAGTCGCAGTTCGACATGAAGCGGTGACCGAGGCGCTCCATCTCGCGGCGCATGATCCAGTAATTGGTGATCTGGCCGTTATGAACGACGGAGATGTCGTTATACGGGTAGGCCCAGTACGGATGCGCAGAGCGGATATCGACGTCGGATTCCGTGGCCATGCGGGTGTGGCCAATGCCGTGGGTACCACGAAAGTCCCCGAGCCCATAGTTCTGGGAGACCTGGGCCGCATCGCCCAGATCCTTGATCAGTTCGAGCGCGTGCCCGAAGGACAAAACCTCGGCGCCCTCGATCTGCTCGATGTCCGTGGCGAGCTGCTTAGTGTCGCCGGAATAGCGCAAGCGATAGCGGAACGCATAGGGCCTCGGCTGCTGCACGTCCTGGGTCTCGACGCCGAGTTCCGACAACCTGTTGTCGACCAGGCCCTGACGCTCCCTGATTTTGTCCCGGATCTTATGGTCGGTCTCCAGGTCCTCGGCCTCGGCGAGCTTCAGCCGCATGACATATTCATCCGGGCTGGTGACGCCGTAGACGGCAAAACCGGTCGAGTCGGGGCCGCGATGCTTCAAGCTCT
>Ga0307379_10002625_pt1 | contig 26472 bp, 24 predicted proteins | sample UN2MG_FD_202237 | JGI IMG/M metagenome (GOLD analysis project Ga0307379, IMG submission 202237) | Soil microbial communities from Risofladan, Vaasa, Finland - UN-2 | ecosystem: Environmental > Terrestrial > Soil > Coastal area > Acid sulfate soil | place: Finland: Risofladan, Vaasa | collected...
CATCCGTTGCCGCCCCTTACGGGTCGGTCAGCCAGAACGTCTCCTGCATCGCGTACCCCCGGAATCGGCCGTTAGCGGGCCTCGGGCTCGTGTCACCGGGGTCGTGGATGGCCACGGTCACCCGGATGGCCCTGGGCCAGGTCTTGGGCCGGTCCGTGTCGGTGAAATACGTCGACGCCACGTACTCTTTCGGGTTGGCCCAGAAGTAGTACAGCGGCCTGGTTGTGTTGGGGATCTCGCCCGGCTCGCCCGGCTGGTTCAGCGGATTGAGGATCGACGTCCTGCCCTCGGGGTCGAACGTCTCGACGTAGAACTCGCTGACGCAGCAGGCCATGACGCGCTTCAGGCTCCTGGGATTCTCGGCGATGCCCGCCGTCAGGCTGAACCACGGCCAGACGACCAGTTGGCCTCCCTCCCGGGAGATGCGGTCCTGGTAGGTGTGGCTGGGGGGGGTGCCCTGCGCCACCCGGGGCGGGTTCTGATCGGCGTACAGGTCCGACAGGTATGGCACCGCCGACCGGTCGTCCAGGTCGCCGGCGTTGCCGCCGGACCCGCCCACCAGCATCCACTGACCCCGGCCGAGGATGCCGCGACGCGGGTCGAGGTAATGCGGTTGATCGCCCACCTGGATCCGGAGGGGATCGGTGGGCGTCTTCACGTTGCTGGTGTAGACGACCTCGGCGGCCCCGCCCTCGATGGCGGGGCTGGCAAAGGTGCTGACGCAAGGGCCCACGGCGACGAAGGCCAGCGTATCGCACGCGTACATCTCGGTGCCCGTGAGTGCGTTATAGTCCATGGGCCTGAGGTCTTCGGTCAGCAGCTGTGGGGCCACCGGGGCGACCGCGTACGGGTCGTCGTACGGCACCGTCGTGTCGCAGCGCTGAAGAGCCTGGTGGCTGATCTTGAGGTATCCCTCGCGCGTCATGCCCCGCAGGTCGTTGTGCAGCCGGTCGAAGAAGGCCCGCCCCTGCTGCTGGGCGAAGTGGACGCCCTCGGCCTCCGAGGCCGTCTCGGTGATGATGCCGAAGACCTGCACGACGCCAATCATCATGACGGTCATCAGCGACGCCGCCGTCACCAGTTCGACCAGCGTGAACGCGCCGTGGCCTCGGCCTCTACCGGCACGGACTGATTTCGGGCCTTTCACGGTCAGTCTCCGATCACGGTCTGGTAAGCCACGAGGGCATGGGGCAGGCTGATGCACGTGCCGGGGATGCCGGTCGCGCCGCTTACCGGAATCTGGCGATCGCGGGCCCAGCTATTCTGGACCCTCCTGGTCGTGGCGTGGAAGCTGCCGTACCCGGTGCCTCCGAGGACAACCTCATCGTCGGCCGGCAGCGATTGCCGGAAGACCTTCTCGACGAGGTAGGCGTCGCCGCGGTTGTTGTCTTGCGGGGTCGATCCGATGGGGGGCGCGTCCAGGATGTAATCGCCCACGTCGCCCCGGCAGGGGTAGTTGTCCTCGGGCCACGCCTCGGACCACGCCTTCAGGTAGGTTCGCGTGTACCGCTGCCCCTCCGACTCGGCCGCGTAGACCTCGCGGCTGTAGAGGTTCAGGGGTTTCCTCAGGACGGCTCGTTCGGTGGTCCCGCTCGGAGTGTCGAACGGGTCGCGGCCGTAGCCGCCCCGCGCCTTGTACACCACGATGGTGATTCGCCAGGGTCCGTAGTTCGGGCTATTGGGGGATGCCTTGATGGGCGTGGCGAACAAGACGGGCACGTAGTCGCCCTGTTGCCAGGCGGCATAGCCGGTGGTGGTTACGTCGTTGAAGCGCCCAAGGTCGTACAGGAAGGCGTTGGGCCGGTAGACCCGCAGCGAGTCGGGTATGGCCTCCGGGGCGTAGTTCGGCGCCGATTGCACCCCCCAGCCGGACATGTTGGCCGTCCCCAGGTTGGCGTGGGTGCGGCACCAGGAGATGATCTGTTCGCGCTGGGCACGCAGGACGGCTGCCACGCTGCGGGCGCTCAGGGCCGCCAGTGTGGCGTCGCGGCTGCGGCGGCTCTGGTCGACGGCCACCGGAAACACCGAGGCCACCATGGTCATGCCGACGCCGAGGATCCCCACGGCCATCAGGATCTCGGTCAGCGTAAATCCGGCCCGTCTACGGCTGTGTCGCGTCACGGCGGGCACTCCTTGCTGCGAACCAGAAAACGGTCTCAGAACCCCGGCACCCCTTGCGTCTCCACGTGCCACAGCCTGCTTGCAAGCCGTGATCCTCTTTCACGTGCCACGACCTGCTTGCAGGCCGTGCGGTTTGGCTCTGCGACCGCTGCGAAGTTCTGCTTCCTCCGTCGGTATTATAGCGGTGGGCCCCGTCCTCAGCAACAACTATGCTGAAGCCGACGTGCCGTGGCCGGCCTCTCAGCGGCCGCGCGGGCTTCGGGCGGGGATGAATAGCCCCTGTCGGCCCGGCTGGCTGCCGACGCCGGCCTCCCACGGCCCAGACAGCGGCTCGAAATGTCCCGAATCCCAAATGTCCAAACGTGGTTTGCCCGTCCCCGTGCGAGAACCGGGCTCCCTTGACACCCCGTCCGGCCCCACTAGAATGACGGCAACGCTATGAAGCCGCAAGTCCTCATCGTGGGCGTCGGCAACCCCCTGGCACGGGACGAAGGCCTGGGCCCGCGGGCCATCGCGCGGCTAGTGGCGCGCGGCCTGCCGGCGGGCGTCGAGGCCATCGACGCCGGCACCGACCTCCTGGCTGCCATCCCGGAACTGGCCGAGGCCCGGCGGGTCATTCTGATTGACGCCGTCCAGGCCGGCGGCAGGCCGGGCGCCGTGTATCGCTTCACGCTTGAGGAACTCCTGGCAAGGAGCCCCGACAGCGGGGCGTGGGGATCGGCCCACGGCCTGACGGTCGTCGCGGCCATCCGGCTCGCCCAGGCCACCGGCACGCCGCTGCCGCCGACCGTCCTCTTCGGCGTCGAGCCCGCCGAGGTGGCCCTTGGCGAGGGGCTCACGCCGGCCGTCGAGGCCGCCCTGGATACGCTGCTGGAGCGCGTGCTGGCGGAGACCCGGTCGCCCGGCTGACCGGCCGCGCGGGCTTTTGCTCGAATAACAGGTCTGGGTCGTGGTATAGTGTGGCGGCACGCAACCATCCTGCCATGAAAGGGGAATCGCATGGAGTATCAGTTGAGCGGGCCCGAGCCCGCGGACCTCGTCGCCGGTGGCATCGGCATTGTCGTCCTCGGGTTTTTCATGCTGCTGATGCTCGCCCTGACCATCGTCATCTGGTGGAAGATCTTCTCCAAGGCCGGGTACTCCGGCGCCATGGCACTGCTGATGCTCATCCCGATTGTGAACTTCATCATGATGCTGGTGCTGGCGTTCGGCAAGTGGCCGATCCACCGCGAACTGGAGTACCTCAAACAGGCCCAGGGCAGTCCGCCGCCGGCCCCCAGACCATGACCGTCGGCATCGTCTGGGATGAACGGTACCTGGCCCACGCGGCCCAGGGGCACGTCGAGTGTCCCGCCCGGCTGACGGCCCTCCGCCAGTCGCTCGAAGGCGCAGGCCTGTGGGACCGGCTGGTGCCCATTGCGGCCCGCCCCGCTACCGATGCCGACCTTGGGCGCGTCCATTCGCCGGAGCACGTCGAGCGGGTCCGGAGCACGGCCGAGGCCGGCGGCACCGTCTGGTTCGACGCCGACACGTACGCCTGCGCCGCGTCCGCCCGGGCGGCCGAACTGGCGGCCGGCGGTGTCTGTGCCGCGGTCGACGCCGTCATGGACGGTCGCGCGGCGAGCGCCTTCTGTGCGGTCCGTCCTCCGGGGCATCATGCCCTGCGCGACCGGGCCATGGGGTTCTGCCTATTCAACAATGTGGCCGTCGCGACGCGGTACGTCCAGGCCGCACGCGGCATCGGTCGGGTCCTCATCGTCGACTGGGACGTGCACCACGGCAACGGCACGCAGGCCATTTTCTACCGCGACGCCCAGGTGCTGTACGTCTCGACGCACCAGTGGCCGTTCTATCCCGGAACCGGGTCGGGCGGCGAGACGGGCGAGGGGCCAGGCCGGGGACAGACGCTCAACTACCCGCTCTCGCACGGCGCCGGTGACGAGGAGTTTTTGGGGGCCGTGGACGACGCCCTGGAGCAGGCGGGCGACTTCGGCCCCGAATTCGTCTTCATCTCGGCCGGATTCGACGCCCACCGCGACGACCCGCTGGGCGGCCTGCGGCTGAGCGACGAGGCGTACGCCGAGGCCACGCGACGGGTTTGGCGGCTGGCGCGGGAGACGGCGGGAGGACGCCTGGTCAGCGTCCTCGATGGCGGGTACAATCTCGATGCCCTCGGCCGGGCCGGAGTGGCCCACGTGGGCGCGCTGATGGAGCCCTAGTGATACCTTGTCAACTGCGCCAGGGCTCACCCGGTCCCGCGCGGTGGCCTTCCTAGGCCACCGCCACTTGACGCAGCGCAGCCTGACGCGGCGGCCTGGGAAGGCCGCCGCGCACGGTGGCGATGAGTTGACAAAGTAGCACCAGTCAGGAGGTCCGCGAATCGTTATGATCGAGTGTCTCGTCTTCGACATGGACGACACGTTGTGCCCGGAACGCGAGTTCGTGGTCCACCGGCTGGCGGCCGTGGCACGCCGACTCGAGGAGCAGTTTGGGCCGCGCATCGACTTCGAGCGGGAACTCGTGGCCGGCTACGAGGCCGACCTGCGGACGAACGTCTTCGACACGGTGCTGGCGCGGGCGGGCATCGAGCCCGACCCGGCGCTCATCCGCGAACTCGTGGAAGTGTATCGCAGCCAGCAGGTCGAGTTGACCCCGTACGCCGACGCCGAGCCGGCCCTGGCCTTCTGGACCCGACACCTGCCGCTGGCCCTGGTGACCGACGGGTACGGGCCGACGCAGCGGGCCAAACTCCGGGCCATCGGCCTGGGGCAGTACTTCCGCGAAGTCGTCTTCACGGACGACCTGGGGCCGGAGGGTCTCAAGCCGAGCGTGGCTGCCTTCGAGGCGGTCCGGGAGCGGGTGGGTTTCGGCGGGCCGGCGATGGTCGTGGGCGACAACCCGGCCCTGGACTTCCCCGGGCCGAAACAACTCGGGTGGCAGACGGTCCGGATTGTCCGGCCCGGCGCCAAGTTTGCCGCGGCCACGGCCGACCCGGCGTGTGCGCCCGACCGGGTCATCCACAGCCTGGCGGAACTCGAAACGCTTGACAGCCTGCGCGATTGCCTCGGCGGCGGCCAAGCCTGATACGGAGGACATCATGAGCCGGATCCGGATCATCTCGGTGGTCGGCGCGCGGCCGAACTTCATGAAGATCGGCCCGCTCGTCGCGGCGTTTGGCCAGCGCCCCGCCGTAGAGTCGGTCCTGGTCCACACCGGCCAGCATTACGACGAGCGGATGAGCCGCCTGTTCTTCGAGCAACTGGCCATTCCGCGGCCCGATGTCAACCTCGAGGTCGGCTCGGCCAGCCACGCCGTCCAGACGGCCGAGATCATGAAACGCTTTGAGCCGGTGGTAGTGGAGCGCGGGCCGGACCTCGTGCTGGTCGTGGGCGACGTAAACTCGACCATCGCCTGCGCCCTGGTGGCTGCGAAACTGGGCGTGCCGGTCGCCCACGTCGAGGCGGGTCTCAGGAGTTTCGACCGGTCGATGCCCGAGGAGATCAACCGCGTCTTGACCGACGCCATCAGCGATTTCCTCTTCGTGACCGAGGCGAGCGGCCTCCGAAACCTGAGGGGCGAGGGCGTGCCGGACGAAAAGGTCCACTTCGTCGGCAACGTCATGATTGACACCCTCCTCGGGAACCTCGAGAAGGCCCGCGCCAGCCGCGTGCTGGACGACCTGGGGCTTCAGCCGCGCCGCTACGCCGCCATGACGCTCCATCGGCCGAGTAACGTCGACGACCCGGAGACCCTGGCGCGGCTGATGACGATCGTCCGGCGCATGGCGGAGGACCTGCCCGTCGTCTTTCCCGTCCATCCGCGGACCCGCAGGAACCTGCACGCGGCTGGTCTCGTGCCCGAGGAGGGCGCCCAGCGGCTGGGCGGCGTGCGGCTGGTCGAGCCGCTAGGGTATCTCGACTTCCTCCGCCTCATGGCCGATGCCCGCCTCGTCCTGACCGACTCGGGCGGCATCCAGGAGGAGACCACCATCCTGAAGGTCCCATGCCTGACCCTGCGTGAGAACACCGAGCGGCCGGTCACCGTCGAGGTGGGCTGCAACCAGATCGTCGGCACCGATCCCGAGAGAATCCTGGCCGCCTACCGCCAAGTGATGGCTTCGGAGACCTTCACCTGCGGCACGCCCGAGAAGTGGGATGGCCGCGCGGCTGAGCGCATCGCCGACATCCTGGTCGAGCGCCTCGGCTAGGCCTTGGCGATCTTCTCGCGGCCGTCGGGGGCGTAGCGCGGCGGATTCGCTCAACGGCGGGCGCGGTTCTTGACGATTCTCCTTCAGGCAGCCGCCGGCGCCCGACTGACGCCGGGACCGGCAGACGCGTGTGCCGACCGACCGGCCATCCCGGAGGCGAGGCGTTCATGGGCCATCCCGACGACTTCCGCGACGTGGTCGTTGTGCTGATGGCCGGCGGCGCGGGCACACGCCTGTGGCCGCTCAGCACGCCGTCGCGTCCCAAACACTTCCTGACCGAACTCACAGGCCGGTCGCTGTACGTTCAGGCGGCCGACCGGGCCGGAACCCTGGTGCCGCCCCAGCGCGTGGTGGTCATGACGAACGAGGCGTTCGTCGGCCATGTGCGCGAGCAGACGCCGGACATCCCGGCTGAGAACGTCGTCTGTGAGCCGCTTTGCCGCGATACGGCGGCCGCGGTCATTCTGGCCGCGCTCATCATCGAGCGCCGCTGGCCGGGCTCGGTCGTCGTGACGACGCCCTCGGACCACCTCATCGACGATCTGGGCGCGTTTCGCGCGACGCTGGCGGTGGCCGTGGCCCGTGCCCGCGAGGGCGGCCTCGGGACGGTCGGCATCCGCCCGACGTGCCCGTCGACCGACTTCGGATACCTGCGCCTGGCCGAGGAGCCGTCGGGCGGCGGCGCCGTGCGGGTCGAGAAGTTCGTCGAGAAGCCCCCGCGCGACGCGGCCGAGGGGTACCTGGCCACGGGCCGATACCTCTGGAACGCCGGCATGTTCATCTGGCGGGCGGACGCGCTGCTTGCGGCCGCGCGGCAGTTTCTCCCCCAGGCGTATGAGCCGCTGGCGGCGCTGATGGAATGGTTCGGCACCGAGGCGTTCGCGGGCCGGGCTCGCCGGGCCTTCGAGGCCCTGACGCCCATCTCCGTCGACTACGGCATCATGGAGAAGGCCGAAAACGTCTGGTCGGTGCCGGCACGGTTCGGCTGGAACGACGTAGGGAGTTGGCTGGCGGTGGCCGAGACGATGGCGCCCGACGCCAACGGCAACCGCGTCCGCGGCCCGGTGGTGCTGGACGAGGCGTCCGACAACGTGATTGTGACCGAAGACGACCACTTGGTCGTCGTCTCGGGCGTCAAGGGCTGCCTGATTGTCTGCGGCCCGGCGGGGGTGCTGGTGTGCGCCGCCGACGCCGCCGACCGCATCAAGGCCCTCGTGCAGAAGGTCCACGGCCGATGACGGGCCCACAAGGTGCTCACTGCATGGATATCCTGATACGTGGCGGCGGGTTCGAGAACAAGGGCGCCGAGGCGATGATCCGGACGGTCCAGGCCCACGTGGGCCGGCGGATCGAGGGCGTGCGTTTCGGCATCGAGGTTCCCCCGCGCGAAATCCGGGCCGCCGAGGCCGCCGGCCTTCGCGCGGTTCCGCTGCCCGGCGGAAGCGCTTTCCGCCGGGCCCTGGACCTGGCCGGGGCCGTGGCGAGGCGTCACGAACGGTCTCGGCCGACAGCATCGACGTCTCGGCGCTTGACAGGTACTTGGATGCGGCTTAGAATAACGTCGAGTCCCCCAGGAAGGCGGGCCGAATTGGGCTTCGGGAAGAGGTCGCGCCGGAACCCGATCTCCACCCACTTCCGGGGCGCACCGCCCAACACGCAAGGCCCATACCATGACGCAACACACGGACCGCCTACGCACCGGGGTTGAACTGTACGACGAACAGGATCCAGAGAGGCTCTTCTTGTCCCACGCGCGTAAGTATCGCACTCTTTATGGATGCCAGCGGATTGCCGCAACAATCGCCTTGCTAAAGCAAGCCCACACCAACGACGGGGCCATCCTCGACATCGGCTGCGGCGCCGGATTGTGGGCTGCCTATCTAAGCACAATGGCCCCGACTGCAGAAGTCCATCTCCTGGACACGCGGCATAGCCTGCTGTGCGCCGCAGCGCGGACCATGCAGAAATATGGCTCAGGCCCGCCGGCGCGGTCCTGGCATGGCCTTGTCGAGGAGGTCGGCCTTCCGTCGGGCTACTTCTCGCTGGTTCTCTGCAAGGATGTTATCGAGCACGTGCCGGATGACAGCTCCTTCGTTCGCTCAATAGCCAAATGCCTTAAGCCGGGGGGGCTCTTGGTATTAACCACCCAGAATAGGTTTTCACTGAACAACCTGCTCCAGGGATTTTGGATCAGGTGCGTCAAGAAACGTGCGTGGTGCGGATGGGATCCGACCCATCTGCGGTTTTACGATATGTTGGGCTTGCGGCGTCTGTTACACAAGAATGGCTTGTATGTGCTGACGTCCTGCGGTTCGTATATTCTGCCATATCAGTTGTGTTTTCTGGGGCCGCTTGGCGGGCTCTTGAGGCTGCCGATCGCAGAGGACGACGGATTCCCGATCACAGACCGGCCTCTTGACAGGCTGGGGTTACTCCATAAGTGCCTCGCTTTTTTCGAATGGAGCGGCCTGAACAGGCGGTCACCTTTTTCGGCCATTGGCTGGTCCATAGGCGTCTTGGCACGGAAGGTGGGTTAGGCAATTGCCGGCTGTAAAGGGCGGAGCAAGAGTGCGGCGGCCTTGTTGTGACGCAACCGCAGCGCCATTAGCCAAGGACCGTATCATGAAAAACGGCATTGACCGCAATGCATACTGCCAGAAGGACCCGGAGGTCCGAAAGAGGGCTCGCGCCTTCTACGAGCCGCACAACCGGCGCCTGTACGAGCATTTGGGGGGTCGACTGGGGCTGGACGGCCTCAGGGGCCGGCGAGGTCTGGTGGGGGCTTAGGGTGCCGTATGCCCGCCGGTTCGGCTGGCGGTTTGGTCGGGCGGTTCGGGATCCCGCCACGGGAGGACGCGGCCGAGGGACGCCAGCAGCGTTTCCACGCGAAGGTTCCACCCGGCGTTCTGGCAGAACTTGCCGTCCTCAAACCGCCATTCCCCGGTTGTGTCGTCTCGGAGGTATCTGCCGGGCACATCGTCCACCTTCATCTGGTAGGGCAGATGGGCACCGAAGAGCGGTTGGACCTCGTTGACGAGATAGCGGCCGTCGGGTGTCTCGAAGGTGTCCAGGCTCATGCTCGTGAAGCGGCCCTTCTGCGTGACGTCGTACAGGAAGTCCAGCAGGCGTTTCGGGGGAATCTGCCAGCCGATGAGCTTCGACCCGCTGTGGAACTCGCCAGCCTTGAGTTTCTGGTGGCCGAAGAAGTACTTGCCGAGCCGGACCATCCGCCACTCGATCTCGGCGGGGATGTATTCCTGCAGGGTGACGCTTCCCCACTCGACGTTCCGCAGGCCCCCGATCTCGGTGACGAGCCCTTCGTTGAAGCACCGCTTCACGTGCTGGATGAGCGGACGACGCTCCCGGAAAATCCGCACGTTGCTCGCGCCCCAGCCAGCGTCGGCCTTGGCCACGATGGGCAGGTCGGCCGTCTCGGCGAACGCCATCGCCCCGTCGTACGAGTAGAATACCCACGTCCGGGGGTGAGGCACGTCGTGCAGCGTCAGCCAGTAATGCATCCGGCGTTTGCTCTCGAAGATCCAGAGTTCGTCGTGGAACGACGGGCACAGAACCAGGCCGAGGTCGTCGGCCATGATCTTCAGCCGTTCGTCGTACATCAGACGCCAGGCCGACGTGAATACCTTGGGGAAGACCAGGAAGGCATCGCAGCCGCCGTGTCGGACGACGTCGATCCAGTCCGGTCCCGAGATGTCGACCAGCCGGTAGGGGACCCCCATGTCGCGGCAGGCGGCGACGCGCAGGTCGCGCGCGCCGGTCAGGTCGCGCCCGCCGGTCAGGTCGCGGATGATGCCGAGGGTCACGTCGACCCTGGCCGGATAGGAGGAGACCGCCTCGACGGGCGAAGCGGCCGCTGCGGCACGCCAGAGGGCACGCTGGTAGGCCTCGCGTGGCAGGAAACGGCGGCCAAGGCGTTTGAGGGATTCCGGGACCAGATTCCGAAAGCCCCTCGCCCGGGCCAGCTGATTCAGGAGCCTTGCCCGTATGCCGCGGCGCGCGCCCCCTTCGGCCGCGCGTTGGTCTTCGGATGTGACCGCATCCCGCTCCACGTTCAAGCCCCTCCGCCCAGCAGGCAACCTGCCCCTTCGGCGACGCCGCACCCGTTTGCCATGTCGCCCCAGAGACGCTATCGGCCAAGTCGAAGCACGCTCTTCACCGCTTTGACAAATGCAGCGCGAAGTTGCTCGTCGCGGCGCAGCGCCAGCGCCATGTACGGGGCAACCGCCAGCGCCGCGGCGAGGGTGACGTACGCGCTCCCCAGGTTGAGGCCCCACTTCACGACACCCATGATGACGGCGCTCGGTACGAAATACGCCAGGTGGAGGGCCAAATGTTTGAGGATAGCACCGCTGTCCGCCCGTGTCAGCCTCGTGACGATGTAAAGGCTTATCAGGCAGGATACGCACCCGGCGCCGCTGAATAGCACGAGTGTGGGGACGACGCTCTTGAAGAGGGCCGCACCGATCAGCAACGTGCCCAGCCGTCCTGCGAACAGGAGGACATTCATGAACAGCCGCAGGCCCTGCCGCTCCAAGACGGTATAGATCGTGGACAGGGGGGAACTCACGAACATCACGAGCATCCACATGGTGAGGATGCTGGAGTAGGTGCCCGCGTCGGCCCAGTGCTCGCCGAAGACGAATCGGAACAGGTCGGGGCCCACCATGGCGACGATGAGCATCGGGAGCAGGCCCACCGTAATCAGTCGCGTGTAGATGTCGCGCACCAGGTTGCCCAGTTCGGCCCCGGTCGCGTGCTCCGCGGCGGCACGCTGAAAGAAAACCTGCGCGATGGAATGAGAGATCAACTGGCCCGGCATGGCGAGCACTCTCTGGCCGAGTGCGTAAAGGCCGGTCACCTCCGGGCCGAAGAAGCTGATCATCACCACGACCGGCAACTGACGGGACGCCGCGTCGAGCAGCGCGCTCCAGGTGGCCACCAGTGGGAACTTGCTGTAGCGCGTCGCCATGGCCCACATGCCGCGCACCGTGCAGTGCCTCATGAAGAACCGCAGGTCTTTCCGCAAACAATGCCAACCGAGAAGGCCGGGAACCGTCGCTACGGCCGGCAGCCGCGCGACAATAAGGTTCGGCCCCGACGCAAATCCCAGGAGCCCCGCTCCGACGGTCGACACCGTGTTGACCAGTGCTGAGGCCAGCGTTGCCCACCCGATTTCCTTGAAACGACTGTGCCGGCTGCTCCAGTACCGGAAAGGCAGGGCGAGACCCAGCAGGAGGACCACGACCGGAATAAGCCACTTGTACGGTTCCAGTTCGTCGGCTTTCAGGACGCTCAGCAGGGGGGAACCGAATAGCCAGACGAGGAGCGCGACAACGGGGGCAACGCCTAGGTTGAGGATCAGGCACAGGCCGGCCAGGTTGGCGGCGTCCTCGTCGCGCTTCGGGAGCACGATGGCGAGTTCATACGACAGGCAGCCCACCAGGCTGACCGTGCCCGTGATCGCCCCGAAGATGGCCGCCAGGCCGAACGCCTCGGGCAGAAAGAGCCGCGACAGGACCGGTGACGACAAAATCACCAGTGCCTGGGCCCCCGTTGTCCCGAGGCTCAGGGCAAGCGTGCCGCTGGCGAACCCCGTGGCAGACTTCTTGATTTGAAGGGCGTCGCACGCCCTGTCGTCCGAGCGTCCGTCGGCACCGCTATTCTCAGGCGAACCTGGCATCATGGGTCCTGGTAGGGTCAATCACCCGGCTGATGCCTGGTCTCGCATTGTGGAAGAGGACGCTTCGGCACCACCCGCCCCGCAGTATACCACTATCGGCGTCGGCAGGAGTGCGTCTTTTCAGAAACCCCCTGACCGTTTCTGCTCCTCAAGCGCGACGTCCGCGTCTGCCGATACAATGGCCGGGATTGCCTCTAGACAAGCCGGTTGTGGCTCGACGCGAGATGGCCATGAGCTGCCCGCAGGCCAGCGACTCGACTACGTCCCGTGGTCTGGGCCAGAGTATCTGTTCGTGGCCGGATGCACACGTGAAGGGGCACTGAATGCCAACGATCTTGATTGGCGCAGACGTTAACCCACGCGGGAGGATGCAGGCGCCCTTCCAGGCGGGAGATGCCGCTGCCATCTTCAACGACCTTCTCGACGAGTTCCAGGCTGCCGATCTGGCCATTGTGAATATGGAGGGGCCGCTCATTGCCGAAGCGAGCCCTATAATGAGACCGGGCTCGATACTGGGCGCGCCCGAGGCCTGCGTTCGCGGTTTCAAGAACGCCCATATCGACGTAGTGACTTTGGCCAATAACCACATCATGGACCACGGTGAGGCGGGCCTGAAAACGACGCTGGCGGCCTGTCGGCAGGCCGGCATCGCAACCGTGGGAGCTGGCGAGAATCTCCTGGCGGCGAGCCGCATTCACACGGTTGAGGTGGGCGGAGTCCGAATCGGTCTCCTGGCCATCAGTGTCAGCGGCTTCTGGATCGCAGGTCGCGATTTCTGGGGTGCCAATCCGGCGGACTTGGCGCACTACATCCGAACGTTAAGGGGGCACGGACAGGATTACGATTTCCTGGTGGTGCTGTTTCATGGCGGAACGGAGCACTATCCGTACCCCAGCCCCCGCCAGATCGAGACGTGCCGCTTCCTGGTCGAGGAAGGCGCCGGCGCCGTCCTGTGCCAGCATACGCACTGCCCCGGCTGCTTCGAATACTACGAAGGGGCCCCCATCGTGTACGGCCAGGGCAACCTGGTCTTCGACGGGTACCCGCTGACGAGGCGTTCCTCCGGCGAGGGCATTCTGGTGCGCCTGCGTATCGAAAAGGGCCGACCCTGTTCCATGGATTTCGTCCCGTACGTGCAATGCGATCACCGCCCCGGGGCCAGACGGATGGATGGCATCGAGGAGGAGCGGCTCCGCAGGGACCTTCTTGAGCGCTCGGACGCGATTCGCGACGAGGAGTTCGTCAGGCAGCAATGGGTGCAGTTCTGCAAGAAGCACGAGAGGCTTTACCTGAGTCTCCTGCGCGGCCAGGGCGCGTTTGTCCGTCGCTTGAACGGGCGCATCGGGTGGCTGGATCAGATCTACTCGCCCCGCAAGCGGTGCTTGATCAACACGCTGATGCGACAGGAATCCGTTCGGGAGATTATTGAGACGATTTGCCCTTAGTCCTGCCACGCCACTTTTCGCGCGAATGCGGCCGGTCGATGCCGCACCGGACTCGTCAGGCAAAGCCCGTACCACTGGCAGGCGACCAGGAAGCGTCTTTGGGGGGGCGGCGCCAGCCGTGGATGCCAATGAGCCTGCGGCGCGGTGTCCGCCGGCCCGCTCAGATCGTCATCGCCGCGAAGCCGCCGTCGACGCGCACGAGCGCCCCCGTCACGAAGCCCGAAGCCTTGCCGCTGGCAAGCCAAAGGACCGCGCCCAGGAGTTCCTCGGCGGCGCCGAAGCGTTTCATGGGCGTGTGATTCATAATCTGGGCGTTACGCTCGGGCGTCAGGAGTTTGCGGTTCTGCTCGGCGGGGAAGAAGCCGGGGATGAGGGCGTTGACGCGTACGCCGTCGGTGGCCCACTCCCGCGCCAGGAACTGGGTGACCTGGTTCACGCCGCCCTTGGCCACGGCGTACGTAAAGACCTTCGAGAGCGGCGGACCGCTGGAGGCGCTCGAGATGTTGATGATGCTGCCGCCGCGGCGCTCCACCATGCCGCGCCCGAAGACCTGGCACGCCAGGAACACGCCCTTGAGGTCGATGGCGATGAGCATCTCCCACTCGCTCTCGGTAATCTCGAAGAACGGTGTGCCGGAGTTGACCCCGGGGGCGTTGATGAGGATATCGGTGCCGCCCCAGGCCTCGTCGATCTGCCCGCAGGCCGCGACGAGGTCGTCGCGGCAAGCGACGTCGACCTTCAGAGCCATGGCCTCGCCGCCGGCCTGGCGGATGGCGTCACAGCGGCGCTGGGCGGCCTCCGGGTTGAGGTCGAGTATGGCCACCTTGGCGCCGGCCCGCGCCAGGGCACTCGACATCGCCCCCGCCAGCACGCCGCCGCCGCCGATGACGGCCGCGCGCTTACCGTCCAGGCCGAACATCTCGTTCAGATACGCCGTGTCTGCCATCGTGCACGCTCCTTCAGCAAGGTCCGTCTCAGCCGGCGCAGTGTACCGCCGCGCGGCCGCGATGCAAGCGATTCCAGGGTCGCCAAAAGCCTTGCATCGCTCGACGACGCTGGTAGCATACGCACGCAATCATTCCCAACGATTTCATGAGGAGAGAGCCCGTGGCGGCATCCGACCCGCAGCAGGTCATGACGGCGTTTCGGCCGACCTCGGAGTACTTCGTCGGCATCGATTCCGACGGCTGCGCGTTCGACACGATGGAACCGAAGCACAAGGAATGTTTCTGCCCCGTCACGATCTGGAAATGGGACCTGGCGGCCGTCTCGAAGTACGCCCGCGGGGCCTGGGATTTCGTGAACCTCTACTCGGCGCTCAGGGGGTGCAACCGGTTTCACGCCCTCCAGCACGTGATGAACCTGCTCCGCGACCGGCCCGAGGTGCAGCGTCGCGGCGTGGCCATCCCGGAACTTAAGGAACTGGCCGCCTGGACCCGGCGGGAGACCAAACTGGGCAACCCGGCCCTGGAGGCCGAGGTCAAGAAGACCGGCAGTGCCGAACTCACGCAGTGCCTCGACTGGTCGGTCACCATCAACCAGCGTGTGGCCGAACTCGTCAAGGGCGTGCCGCCGTTCCCGGGCGTCCGCGAATCGCTCGACCTCCTCTCGGGCAAGGCCGACATGATGGTCGTCTCGGCCACGCCCGGCGAGGCGCTGGTGCGCGAGTGGCAGGAACACGGCATCGCCGAGCACGTGGCCATCATCGCGGGCCAGGAAATGGGCTCGAAGACCGAGCACCTGAGGTTCACGGCCGGCGGCAAGTACCCGCCCGAGAAGACCCTCATGATCGGCGACGCCCCCGGCGACATGAAGGCCGCCAAGGCCAACGGCGCCCTGTTCTATCCCATCAATCCCGGCCACGAGGAGGCCTCGTGGGACCGATTCGTCCGCGAGGCGGGGCCGAAGTTCCTCGCTGGCCAGTACACCCGCGCCTACGAGACCGAACTCATCGCCGAGTTCGAGAGAACCCTCCCTGAGATCCCGCCCTGGAAAGCGTAGGCCGCGGCGCGCCGCGGCCTACAAGTGTGAAGAAAGCGCAGCCCATACGCCCTGGCGCACCGTAGTCTGCCTAGTGGTGGAACAACCTCAGCCCGCTCATCGCCATGACCATGCCGTGCTCGTCGCAGGCCGCGATGACGACGTCGTCGCGTGCGCTGCCGCCCGGCTGAACGACGTACCGGACACCCGACTGGGCCGCCCGGTCGATCGAGTCGCGGAACGGGAAGAACGCGTCGCTGGCCAGTGCCACGCCGTCGAGTTGCGCCATCCAGTCAGCCCGTTCCTGGGGCGAGAGCGGCTCGATGGGCTTGGCGAGGGCCTCTTTCCACGCCCGCTCTTCCAGCGGCGTCGGACGCTCCAGCAGGTACTGGTCGATGGCGTTGTTGCGTTCGGCCCGGTTCAGGTCGTCCTTGAAGGGCATCTCCAGGACTCGCGGGTGCTGCCGCAGCCACCACGTGTCGGCCTTCGATCCGGCCAGCCGCGTGCAGTGAACGCGCGACTGTTGCCCGGCCCCGATGCCGATGGCCTGGCCGCGCGCCGCAAACGCCACCGAGTTCGACTGCGTGTACTTCAGGGCGATGGAGCCGACCACCAGGTCGCGCACGGCGGTCTCGGGCATGTCCTTCTTCTTCGTCACGACGTTCTGGCAGTGCTCGGGGCCGAAGAGTGTGTTGTTGCGGGTCTGCTCGATGCAGACGCCGTAAATCATGCGGGTCTCGGTCTCGGGCGGCTCGTAATCGGGGTCCATCGCGAGGACCAGGTACTTGCCGCCGCGCTTCGAACGCAGGACCTCCAAGGCGTCCTTGTCGTAGCCGGGGGCGATGCACCCGTCGGAAACCTCCCGGGAGAGTAGTTCGGCGACCGTGCGGTCGACGCGATCGCTGAAGGCGGCGAAGTCGCCGAAACTCGACATCCGGTCCGCTCCGCGTGCCCGGGCGTACGCCACGGCCAGGGGCGACAGGTCGGGCATGTCGTCGACGAAGCAGGCGATGCGTTCGGCGTCCGACAGGGGTGCCGTCACGGCGGCCCCGGCCGGGCTGACGTGCTTGAACGACGCGGCGGCCGGCAGGCCCAGCGCGGCCTTGAGTTCCTTGACGAGGGCCCAGGCGTTCAGGGCGTCGCACGCGTTGATGAAGCCGGGCGCGCCGCACAGGACCTCGACGGGCAACTCGCCCTCTGGCGCGAAGACGCGGGCGTGCTTCTGGTGGGGGTTCATGCCGTAACGGAGGGGGATTTCCTTGGCCATACCGACAGTTCCTTTCGTGACAACGGGTTTCGGTGAACCACTCGCCCGCCAAAGCGGGCGGCTAACGGGTGATTTTCAGCACAAGCCTGCATGTGCCACGGCTTGCTGGCAAGCCGTGTAAGCCGCGGCACGCCGCGGCCTACAAGTTGCGCAAAGCCTGCGGCACGTAAGGCTGACATCGCTTCTCGGCGAACACCGGCTCGAGCCGGGCGAACCGCTGAAGACCGTTCACCAGCGGCACGGTGGGCCAATCGTCGCCGATGAGCGGCCGGGCGTAGGCCAGGAAGGCGTCAGTCACGTCGCGGCGGCTGGGGGCGATCCAGGCGGCCGGGAACTTGCGCTCCGAGTTCGCCATCGCCTCCAGCGGCACCTTGTCGTAGCGGACGCGATACACGCGGCCGGGTTCGCGCAGGATCGTGGCCATCCAGCCGCCGCCGCCCTCGGCCGCAATCTCGGCCGCCTTCTGGCCCACCTTGTACGCCTCGTCCAGGTCGACGCTCGACGCGTAGATCATGTTGTGCCGCTGGTCGGTGCCGGGGTTGTTGCACCGCGGTGCACCCGGCACGGGCAGCCCCTTCTCATCCAGGTAGTTGACCAGGACCTGGGCCACGGTCGTGCCGCTGGACGAGAACTGGACGTGGCCGAAGGCGTCTTTGCGTGCGCCCAGGTCGCCCACGTCGAACCCTTCGCTGACAACGACCAGGCACCGGCCGCTCTGGCGGAGTTCGTCGCTGACGTTGTCGGCGAGTTCCTCGAGCGTAACGCCCGACTCGGCCAGGTAAATGTGCATCGGCAGCCGCCGCTCGGGGTCGGCCAGCCGCGCCGCCGCAGGAATGAAACCGATCTTGCGGCCCATGGCCTGCATCACCAGGACGGGGTCGGCCGGGCACGAGCCGGCGTTCTCCTCGTTGGCGCCCTGGACGGCCAGGGCCCAGTACCGGGCCACGCTGCCGTAGCCGGGGGTGTGGTCGATGAGGCGAAACTCCGAATCGCCCACGTCGTTGTCGATGGTCTTGGGGACGCCCGTGGCCACCAGGTCCAGGCCGCGGTCGCGCGCCACCCGGGCGATCTTGTGGGCCGTATCCATCGAATCGTTGCCGCCGGTGTAGAAGAAGTACCCGACGCGGTGGGCCTTGAGGACCTCGATGACCCGTTCGAAATCCTCGGTCTGCTTGTCCCTGAGTTTATAGCGGCAGGTGCCGATGGCCCCCGCGGCCGGGGTGGTCCGCAGCAGGGCGATTTCCTCGCGCGGCTGGGCCGAGAGGTCCAGCAGTTCTTCCTTCAGCACGCCCTCGATGCCGTGCCACGCCCCGTAGACCGTGCCGAACGTCTTGGGGCTGGCGAAGCACGCCTCGACCACGCCGCGGATCGAGTTGTTGATGACCGGGCTCGGGCCGCCCGACTGGGCGACGACGACGTTGCGCGGCTCAGGCATAGGCGGTCACTCCTTCGGGGGCCCGAGGCGGTAGAGCGTCTCACCGGCGTGGTCGACGAGGAGGATGCCTTCCTTCTCGCGGCCGATCCACTCGGCGGCGCGGACGTGCTGCGGGTCCAGGTAGCCCAGGTTGATGCGCTGACATCGCTCGCGCGGGATGCCGGTGGCCAGCGTCACCTGGATGCGAGGCGTCTCGACGCCCCGGCAATACGTGCCCAGGCCCCGCACGTGCGTCGAGTGGGCCATGACGCCGCCGGGGATGTCGGCGAACTTGTCCATCTGCTCGCGGAAGTAGTCCAGGCAGTGGTACCCGCAGCGATCCAGCAGGTGCCCGTGCGTGTACGAGACCTCGGTAACGTGCGGGGCGTAGATGATAAGTTCGCCGCCGTCGGCGACGATGGGCTCGAGTTTGTACATGACCTTGCCGGCGGTCCAGAGGTCGTCGTACATCTCTGGGGCGATGCCCAGCACCCGCTTGAAGGGGCGGTCGAGGTACCGGACGTGGACCTGGGCCGAGAGGTCGGCCGCGGCCGCGAACGCCTCTTTCGGGTCGCCGATGAAGAGGCCTTTGAGCCCCTGGCGCGTGACGACCAGGTCAAAGTTCGTGATAGGCCGGTCCACCAACTCGACGGCCCGATCGATGACCCGCCGCACCACCGTGTCCTTGACGCCGTTGATCTGCCAGTTGGTGACCAGCGCCCCCAACCAGTGGAAGAAGTGGATGATCTCGGGGCCCGCGACGCCGGGGAAGAGGTACTTGTGTCCGCCCGAGAAGCCGACGACCTCGTGCGGAAACGTGGGCCCGACGATCAACAGGTGGTCGTAGTCGAAGAGGCGGCGGTTCAGTTCCACCGGCACGTCGACGGCGTACCGGCCCTCGGTCAGGGCCTCCATCTCGGCCGCCGAGAGGGTGCCGACGACGCGCAGGGCCTCGGGGTTATCCCACTCGTGGTTGAAGATCTCGACGTCGCCGTACTTGGCCGCACGCTCCTGGGCCGTCATCTCCAGGTGCCGCAGAATCTTCTCGTCGTCCATGGGCATGTGGGTGCCCAGGGCAATGAGAAAATCGATGCGGGCCGCGCGCCCTTTGAGCAGGTCCGAGAGCGTCCGGAACATGAGGCCCACCGGCGCCGTCCGCGTCGAGTCGGGAATCAGGGCGAGGACCTTCTTGCCATCGAGCGGCAAATCAGCCAGGGCCTCGGCGCAGAACTTCCGGACCTCCTTGTCGGAGAGCACGCCTTCTCTATGGCCACTTCCGATAATCATCGCTTGTCTCTCTGGAACGTCCTGCCCCCGTTACGGCACCACGCGCACCGGAAATCCGAGGGCCGCCAGCGCCGCCTCGACGGCCGGGTCGTGGGCGGCCAACTCGACGGTCGTCTCGGGAAACTCGCGGCGGACCGGATACTCGCGCCGCAGCGCCGCAAAGTACCGGCCGCGCGCCGCCGGGGGCTCCCCCAGCATCCCGCGCAACCGCCGGTCGTCGGCCTGCATATCATACGCGGCGGCGACCGCCCGGCCAATGGCCATGTTGACGCCGAGGTCCGCCGGCAGCGCCACCCGTGGGTTGGCCGGCGGCGGCATCCGCGGCGACGGGTCCCACGGCCGCGACAGGCCGAAGTGGCCACACAGCGCCTCCAGCACCATCCGCGTGCCGTTGACCTTGCCGTCGTACGAGTACCCGGCGATGTGCGGCGTAGCCAGGTTGACGCTCGCCAGCAGCGCGGGGTCGATGTTCGGCTCGCCCTCCCACACGTCGAGCACGACGGCCCCCAGGCGGCCAGCGTCGATGGCGGCCTTCAGGGCCTCGGTGTCGGCCACCGCGCCGCGCGACGTGTTGATGAGCGTCGCGCCGGGCTTCAACCGCGCGACGAGCGCCGCGTCGATCATGTGGTACGTCGCATCGGGCCCGTCGCGGGTCAGTGGCACGTGGAACGTCACGACGTCGGCCCGGGCGAGATCGTCGAAGGGCAAATACGCGGCATCGCCGGTCCGCCGTGCCAGGGGCGGGTCGTTCCGGAGGACCGTCATGCCGACGGCCTCGGCCATCCGCGCCAGCCGCCCGCCCACGTTGCCGACGCCCACGATTCCCAGGACCTGCTCGGTCATGCCGGCGCCTTGGCGCGCCGCCAGGACCGCCATCGCCGCCAAAACGTACTCCGCCACGCTACGGGCGTTCGAGCCCTGGGCGCTGGCAAAGCCGATGCGGCGCGACTCGAGATAGGCCGTGTCCACGTGGTCGACGCCGATGGTCGCCGTGGCGACGAAGCGGACAGGGGTGCCGTCGAGCAGGGCAGGGCCCACGGGCGTGACGCTACGGACGAGCAGGGCCTGGGCGTCGGCCAGGGCAGCCGGGACGATCTGCTCGGCCGGCAGCGCCGCCACCTCGCCCAGCGGCGAGAAGGCCTCGGCCAGCAGCGGGATGTTGGCGTCGGCGACGATCTTCACGCGACTACGCCGTCCAGTGCGTGTGGAAGACGCCTTCCTTGTCGGTCCGGGCATACGTGTGGGCCCCGAAGTAATCTCGCTGGGCCTGCGTCAGGTTCTGCGGCAGGCGGGCCGTGCGGTACGAGTCGATGTACCCGAGGGCCGACGAGAGCGCCAGCACCGGAACGCCGGCGCCGACGGCCTGGCAGACGACCTTTCGCAGGGCAGGCGTTCGCCTGTTGAGGATTCTGGCGAACTGGGTGTCCACCATCAGGTTCGCCAGGTCGGGTTTCTTGCAGTAGGCCGCAGCAATCGGGTCCAGCAGTTTCGAGCGGATGATGCAACCGCCTTTCCAGATGCGGGCGACCTCGTCCAGGTGCAGGTCGTAGTCGTACTCCCTGGACGCCTCGCGCAGCAGCGCCATGCCCTGGGCGTAGCAGACAATGACGCTGGCGTAGAGGGCGTCGCGGCAGGCCCGGATGAGTTGCGTGCGGTGCGCCACGCCGCGGCCTGCCCGGGGACCCTTGAGCACCTTGGCCGCCGCCACGCGTTCGTCCTTGAAGGCCGACAGGATGCGGGCCTCAACGGCCATGTCGATCGTCGGCACGGCCACGCCCAGGTCCAGCGCGTTCTGGCTGGTCCACTTGCCGGTGCCTTTCTGGCCGGCCTTGTCGAGGATGAGGTCGACGAGCGGCTTGCCGGTGTCGTCGTCGACGCGGGCCAGGCAGGTGGACGTGATTTCCATCAGGTACCCGCCGAGCTCTTTGTTCCACTTGCTGAAGGTCATGCTGACTTCGGCAGCCGTCAGGTGCAGGAGGTCCTGGAGCACGTCGTAAATCTCGGCGATGACCTGCATGATGCCGTACTCGATGCCGTTGTGGACCATCTTGACGAAGTGCCCGGCCCCCCGGGGACCGATGTACGTACAACAGGGCCCGTCGACCTGGGCGGCGCACTTCTCGAGGACGTTCTTGACCAGGGCATACGCCTTCCTCGACCCGCCGGGCATGATGGACGGGCCCAGAAGGGCGCCTTCCTCGCCGCCCGAGACACCGGTGCCGATGTAGAGCAGGCCGGCGGCCGCCAGGTCGTCGAGCCGCCGCTCGGTGTCTTTGAAGAACGAGTTGCCACCGTCGATCAGCACGTCGCCCTTCCCGAGGTGGGGCCGCAGGTTGCCGATCGTGGCATCGACGGCCTCGCCGGCCTTGACCATGAGGATGATCTTGCGCGGCGTCTGCAGGGCGGCGCAGAACTCCTTCGGGTGGTAGGTTCCCACGATGGCCTTGCCGGCGGCGCGCTCGGCCATGAACCGCTCGGTCTTGGCGCCCGTCCGGTTGAACACGGCCACCGAGAAGCCCTTGCTCTCGATGTTGAGAGCCAAGTTCTGGCCCATCACGGCCAGTCCGACGAGGCCAACCTGTTGCTTCGCCATTGCTACCGGCTCCTTGCGTGCAAAGTGCTTGCGAGACCGATCGTACGTTGCCACTCCCCCGATGAGAGAGACGTACATTCTATCAGGCCCGCGCACGGTGTCAAGGTGGCGGGGCGGCGCGGCCCGTGGCGGCCCGCCTGCGCGACACGGCCGATAATTCCCGGGCCATGGTGCCAGGTGGTTGCCGATAATGTAGGCAGCGAGACAAGGGCGAGGCTCCATGGTCGGCGACTGTTGAGGCGATGGTCCGCAGCGCGGCAACCGATGGCGCGTGGGTGCCGGTGCTGTGGGGTCGTGGCAACCTGCCTGGTCGTGGGGCCGTCGGTTCGGGAGGCACCGCGTGATGATTGCATCGGCCACCCCGGAGATGCGGCTCCTGATTCCGACGTGGGGCTGCGTGCTGCTGGCGGGCGCCGGGGTCGTGTACCTCGTGTTCGGCACGCGGTGGCCACGGCTTTTCAACGTTCTGAGCATGACGCTGCTGGGATGCGTGGCCGGCATGGTGCTTTCGCCGTGCGTTCCGCTCGCCCAGCCACTGGTCATCGTCATCGGCGGCGTGCTGCTGGGTGGGCTGAGCGCGTTCCTCCGCAGCGTGGCGCACCCGGTGCTGTCGGCGGTCGTCCTGGCGGCTGTGTTCTCCGCGCTGGCGGCCCTGGCCGTGGGCGAGGGCGGGCATACCTCGTACCTGGTCCTCAACCTGGCCGACCGCAGTTACTCGACGCAGTGGAGCGGCCCAAACCTGGCCTGCGATCCGGTGCTGGCGGCTTTTCTGACGGGCCTGCTGGCGGGTGCCACGGTGGCGGTGGTGTGGGTGCGGTTCAGTTGGCGCCTGGTCACGTCGGCGCAGGGGGCCGCGCTGATTCTCGTCGGGTTGGTCGAACTCATCGCGGTATGGCGCGGCGAAGGACGCACGCCGTTGACCACCTCGTATCCGCTGACCCTTGGTGCCTGCTGGCTGTGCCTGGTGGCCATCGGGCTGGTCGTGCAGCACACGCTGGCGGCCCGTAGCGAGCGGTGGGAGACAGAGGCCGAGGATATGGATGGGGATAGGGGGTAGCCGGAGGGTCCGCACATGGTGCCGCTGGCCGGCGACGCACAGGCCCTGCCCGAGGTGGGGCGACCCATGGCCGAGATGCTTATGGAGCCATGGGAGAACCTGCTCCATTACCATCCGCTCATGGCGGCGGTGCTGCTGATACCCGTGGGCATCGCGTTTCTGCTGTACGGTTATCGGCTGTACCGGTGGCTGGTGGTCATTGCGTACGTGGGCATCGGCGTGGTGCTGGGGATGGCGGCGGCGGCGTATCTGGGCTTCAATCAGTCCGTCGGCATCATGGCCGGGGCGATTGTGCTGGGCGTGTTGGCCTGGCCGCTGCATCGGGCCGGATGGGGGCTGCTGGGCGGCATCCTCTTCGCGATCGTCTTCCGCGAGGTCTCCGCCGTGATGGGCATGGAGGGACAACTGCAGCTCGCCCTCATTGGGGCCGTGGCGTTCCTGGTCGGCGTGGTGCTGACCGTACTCCTGCTGAAACCCCTCATCGTCGTCATTACGTCGGTGGTGGGCGGAACGCTCCTCGCGCTGGGGGCGCTGAGCCTGGTGGCGTTGTGGCCGGCGCTGGGCGGGCCGGTCGAGAAAGCGATCGACGCGCGGCTGTACCTTCCGGTCTTCATAGTGCTGGTGCTGGCGGCTGTCGGGTCGTTGCTCCAGATTCTGGACAGCGCCCGGGGCAGGTCGAAGAGAAGGAAGGCCGAGGACAAAGGGTAGCAGACGCCGATCGCGATCCATCGCCCAGGGCGCTAGGAAAACTCTTTCGCGGCGGCCTCGTCGCCATACGAGCCGATCCAGAGGTCCTTGACGTGCAGTTCCACCTCGGGCCGGCGCGGGTTGTAGTCCGACACGCGGGCCGTGAACGCGATGCCGCACGTGCCCGCCCGTGCCAGGGCATCGGCCATCTCTCCCATGTTCCAGGCGACGGCCCGCCGGGCTTGGCCGGCCTGGGTCACGTGCATCGCCAGGTGGTCGCCGCGGCGTCCGATACGCTTGGGCGGCGACGTCACGCCCACGTGCCGCGCGGCAAACACGGGCCGCCGGTTCCCCGCACCGAACGGCCCCAGCCGCTCCAGCAGCCGCACGCTCTCCAGGTTCACGTCAGCCAAGGTGACGTCGGCGTCAACCGTCAGGCGCGGCGTCAGGTCGTCGGTCGTCAGGACCTCGGCCGCATGGGCCAGGAACGCCTCGCGGAACGGCCCGACCGCCTCAGCGCTCATCCGAACGCCGGCCGCCATGGCGTGGCCGCCGAAGGTCGTCAGATGCTGCCGGCAGGCGGCCAGGGCCTGGAACATGTGGAACCCCGGGATGCTCCGCCCGGAACCCTGGGCCCGGCCCTCGTCGGTCCCGATGAGAATCGTCGGCCGGTGATACTTCTCCACCAGGCGCGACGCCACGATGCCGATGACGCCGGTGTGCCAGCCGGGACCGGCCAGAACGATGGCGGCGTCGCGCTCGGGAGAGAAGACCCGGGCGACTTGCTCCTGGGCCTCGTCGAAGATGTGGCGTTCGACCTCCTGGCGCCGGCGGTTCTGGCGGTCGAGTTCCTGGGCGATGGCCATGGCGGCGTCGGGCCCGGCCGTCGTCAGCAGTTCCACGGCCTCCCGGGCGTGGCCGAGACGGCCGGCGGCGTTCAGCCGGGGACCGATGACGAACGCCACGTGATGGGCGTCGAGCGGCTTGCCCGCCAGACGCCCAATCTCGCGCAGGGCCGCGATACCCGGTTGCGTGCTGGCGGCCAGGGCGCGGAGACCGAAACTGGCCAGCACGTGATTCTCGCCCACCAGCGGCACGACGTCGGCAATGGTCCCGAGGGCCGCAAGCCCCGTCGCGGCCACGAGAAACTCGCGGAAGGCGTCGCTGACCCGATCGCGCGCGCTCAGGGTCTGGCCGATGGCCCAGGCCAGTTTCAGCGCCACGCCCGCCCCGGCCAGGTCGCGGAACGGGTAGGGGGATTCCGGCAGTTTCGGGTTCACCAGGACCAGCGCCGGCGGCAGGCCCGCGGGGTCCGGCTCGTGGTGGTCGGTCACGATGGTATCGAGGCCGAGTTCGTTGGCCCGGGTAACCTCGGCGATGCCCGAGATGCCGCAATCGACCGTCACGATGACGCGGGCGCCCTCGCCGGCCAGGCGCTCGACGGCCTCGATGTTCAGGCCGTAACCCTCCTCGATGCGGTGAGGCACGTACACGCGGACGTTGGCGTCGGCCAGGCGCAGGGCCTTCCAGAGGATGGCGGACGCCGTGATGCCGTCGACGTCGTAGTCGCCGTAGATGACGATAGGTTCGCCGTTGCGCGCGGCCGCCGTCAGACGGGCGGCCGCCTCCATGACACCGGGCAGGGCGTCGGGATTGTGGAGTTGCGAGAGTTCGGGCGCCAGGAACGCCCTCGCGGCGTCGGCCGTCTCATAACCCCGCTGGCCCAGGACGCCGGCCACCAGCGCCGGGACGCCCAGGGCCAGGGCGAGGTCGTGGGTGCGGGCGAAGGGCGGCCGGATGGTCCACGGGTTTGCCATCAGCCTGGCCCCGTCTCGCCGAAACCGATGCGCCGAAGGAACTCGTCGGACCCGCGCCTCCACCAGGCGCCTTCGAGCCGCTCCCGGACGGCGTCCAGAAACTGAGCGTTCTCGTCGGCCGACGCGGCCTTGGGGCTGACGTGATGGAAATCGGCACGGTTGCTGACGACCCGGTGGTACCCCATCCGGGCCAGGGTCTGGGGGAACTCGAAGAAGCCCTCGTCGGCAGGATTGGTCCGCGTGTTCCAGACCCACACGCCGATCTTCGCGAAGAGTTCGCGGACCGACGGCCGCACCGGCGCCAGGCCTTTGCCCGACCGCCCGGGCCCCAGGACCATGATGGCCAGGTCGGCGTCGTCGGCCCAGAGAAAGGCGTTGCCCTCGATGAGCAGGTTGGCGTCCTGTGGCACGCCACGGCGCAGGGCCGCGAGGCCCTCGGCCAGACCCCGCGGTTCGGCCACGAGGACCGACGCCCCCCGGCCGGCCGCGCCGGCAAGCCGGTCGAGTTCGGCGTCGCCGGGCGTGTCGGCGGGGTGCGTCAAGAGCAGGTGACCCGTCTCGGCGAGCCGCTCGGCATCGACCTCGCCAATCTCGTCGGCCACGCGGACACGGGCAACGTGCCAGCCCTCCAGTTCGCCGAGCAGTAACTCGGCGACGCTCGTCTTCCCGATGCCAGGCGAGATGCCGGCGATGCAGATGACAGCCATAGAGACTCCGCAGGATACTGAAGCGGCGGCATTGTAACACAGGGCGGCCGGCGGGGAAAGAGACGACGACGTTTCCCTTTCAGGTGCTGGACAGGACCACGCCAATCGCGTAGAGTAAAGATCTATTCGGGCCAATCGAGGCGTGCGAGCGATGATCATTGTTACGAACGAAGGACTGGCCTTTCGCAGGTT
>Ga0307379_10002627_pt1 | contig 26460 bp, 19 predicted proteins | sample UN2MG_FD_202237 | JGI IMG/M metagenome (GOLD analysis project Ga0307379, IMG submission 202237) | Soil microbial communities from Risofladan, Vaasa, Finland - UN-2 | ecosystem: Environmental > Terrestrial > Soil > Coastal area > Acid sulfate soil | place: Finland: Risofladan, Vaasa | collected...
TGCCGTGGCGGGGCGGGGGGGGGCGGGCTGGGTGGGGGTCGTGGGGGGGGCGGGCGGGGCCCCTCCCCCCCCCCCCCCCCCCCCCCCCCCCCCCCCCCCCCCCCCCCGGCTCTCCCTCAGCTTCCGAAGTGTTCGGGCAGGTGCTTCCTCGCCAGGGCGAGGAGTTCTTCGCGGGACATGGCGGTGAGGCGGCCGGAGGCGAATTGGGCGTCTACGGAGTCCTTGATGGCGACGACGCCGGGGTGGTCTTTGGCGATGGTGACGCCTCGCTCGCGGAGCTCGAGTCCGAGCCAGGCGGCGATGCCGGCGACGCCGCTCTTGTCGGTGATCGAGATGCTGGGGGGCACGCCGAGGATGCGTTCGGTGTCGAAGATGGTGTAGATTTCGGGGTTCTTGCGCAGTCCATCGGCGTGGATGCCGGCGGAGGTCATGTTGAAGTCGGCGCCGACGTAGGGCTGGCTGCGGGGCGGCTCGTAGCCGATGACTTTGCGGTAGTAGTCGGCAACCTGGGTGATGACGGAGAGGTCCATGCCGTTGGTGTCGCCGCGGAGCGCGGTGTATTCGATGGCGAGTGCTTCGATGGGCGGGTTGCCGGTGCGCTCGCCGATGCCCAGCAGCGTGCCGTTGGCGGCGGAGCAGCCGTAGAGCCAGGCGGTGCCGGCGTTGGTGACGACTTTGTAGAAGTCGTTGTGGCCGTGCCATTCGAGCCAGGCGGGGGGCACGTTGGCGTACTGGATGAGGCCGTAGATGACGCCTTGGACGCATCGTGGGACGGAGGAGCCTGGGTAGCAGATGCCGAGGCCGAGGGTGTCGCAGCAGCGGATCTTGACGGGGCGGCCGCTCTCCTCGGCGAGCTTCATGAGCTCCTGGGCGAAGGGGACGACGAAGCCGAGGAAGTCGGCGCGGGTGAGGTCTTCGAAGTGGCAGCGGGGGATGATTTCCTGCTCGATGGCGGCTTTGACGATGCCGAGGTACTGGTCGAGGGCCTGTTTGCGGGTCTTGCCGAGCTTGAGGAAGATGTGGTAGTCGGAGCAGGAGGTGAGGATGCCGGTTTCGCGGAGGCCCATTTGCTTGACGAGCTTGAAGTCGCTGGGCGTGGCGCGAATCCAGCCGGTGACCTCGGGGTAGCGGTAGCCGAGGTCGAGGCAGCGGCGCACGGCGTCCTTGTCCTTGTCGGAGTAGAGGAAGAATTCGCTCTGGCGGATGATGCCGTTGGGGCCGCCGAGGTCGTGGAGGAACTTGTAGAGCTGGACGATCTGCTCGGCGGAGTAGGGGGGACGGGCCTGCTGGCCGTCGCGGAAGGTGGTGTCGGTGATCCAGATTTCCTCGGGGGGCCACATGGGCACGCGGCGATGGTCGAAGGGGATGCGGGGGACTTCGACGTAGGGGAAGGTGTCGCGGAAGAGGTTGGGTTCGGGGATGTCCTGGAGCTCGAAGTGGTGTTCTTCCTGCTCGAGGGTGCGGGTGTGGTTGTTCCAGCGCAGCATATCGCGGCCCTTCCTTTCAGCGGTGGGGGAAGCGTGGGGAGATGGCCAGTGTACCGGGCACCGAAGCAAGGTATATTATAGCAGATTCGCGGGTTGGGGGAAGGGGAAAACCGCGCGTGCGCCGCCGCTGCCGCTGGGAGGGCGCCGGGGGCCAAAAAAGTGCAGGGGGTGAGCCCCCGGCAATCACCCCCTGCTTGACGCCCGATAGGTGCACCCGCGCACCTACCTGCTGTTGCTCTCGGTCGTCGGTCTTGCTCAGTCCTCCACGAACGCTGGAAGCGCGCTAAGGGATGACGCATTCGCTGGGTAGCCTTCGCCTCGGGCGAGTCCGCGAAGCCATGGCCGCAGGTCCTGGGGCACCCAGGCGCGCTCGCCGAGCAGCCCCTCGTTGCGGTGCGAGCAGGCGACGCAGATTCGGTGGCACCTGTCCGTCCACATTGGCTTCCCGCATTTCAGGCAGCGCTTGGTGTTCTTCGCGAGGTTGGCTTGGCGCGTCGTCACGGCTGGAAACCCCTGCGTCTTCTGTCCGCTCCATTAAGCTTCGCCCCGCAAACGCCGTGCCGCGGGCTCGACGGAATCCCCTGTGGGCTGCGCCGCGAGGGACCCTTGCCAGATTCCAGGCTGTAACGCTATACGCAGCTATCAGTTACGTGGCTGAAGACCCTCGCAGGCGGGTGGCGCGGCCGGTCGAGAGAGCGGCGAGAGCGTCCCGTTCGGTCTCTCAAGTTGAGGCTTCTTCTGAGACACTCTCGTTCTGATAGGTTACGCTTCGGGGGATCGGGCTACCGAGAGGTGCGTCTGGGCAGGTCTTGGCCTAGTCGCTCGGCTTGCGCAGTCGAGCGATCCCGTATTCCTCAATCCGCCTGTGGAGCGTGGCAATGCTGATGCCCAGAACGCGCGCCGCCTCGGTGCGATTGCCGCCGGTCGAGGCCAACGTGTCCCGGATCGCGCGCTCCTCGAGCTCCCTGAGGCCCAGACCGGCCAGCGACTGCTCGGGGCCGGCCGCCGGCGGCTCCGCCGGAGCGCCAGGCTCCGGGGTCTCTGAGGTGCTGCCGGCGCCCGTGGCCTCCAGCGGGAAGGTCTCGGGCGGCAGGTCGTCCACGTCCAGGGTACGCTTCGTCGTGGTCACGACCATGCGCTCGATGCAGTTCTCCAGCTCGCGGACATTGCCCGGCCACTCGTGGCTCATCAGACGCTGGAGCGCCTGCGGCGAGATGCCGGCAACATCCTTGCTGTTCCGCTCGGCGTAGCGGCGGATGAACGTGTGGACGAACAGCGGGACGTCCTCGCGCCGGCCCCGCAGCGGCGGCAGGTAGACGGGCACGACATTGAGCCGAAAGTACAGGTCGCGGCGAAACGTCCCCGCCTCCACCCGCGCCTCGAGGTCGGCATTCGTCGCCGCGACGACCCGCACGTCCACCGCGATGGTCTTGCTGCCGCCGAGGCGCTCGAACTCGCGGTTCTGGAGCACGCGGAGGAGCTTGGCCTGGGTCGTCGCGGCCAGCTCGCTCACCTCGTCGAGGAAAATCGTGCCCCCGTGCGCCAGCTCGAAGCGCCCCTGCCGCTGGCGGATGGCCCCCGTGAACGCCCCCTCCTCGTGCCCGAACAGCTCGCTCTCGAGGAGCGACTCGGTGAGCGCCGCGCAGTTGACCTTCACGAACGGCCCGTTGGCCCGCCGCGACCTGCGGTGGATCGCGTTCGCCGCCAGCTCCTTGCCCGTCCCGCTCTCGCCGCGAATCAGGATCGTGCTCAGCGTGTCGGCCACCTGGTTGATCAGGTCGAGCACCCGCCGCATGGCGAACGAGCTGCCGATCAGCTCGGGCGCCGCGCTCAGGTGCTGGATCCGCTCGCGCAGCAGGATGTTCTCCAGCAACAGGTCTTGCGCCCCGAAGGCCGTCTCGAGGTGGGCCTTGAGCTGATCGAGGTCAATCGGCTTCATGATGTAGTTGAACGCCCCCCGCTTCATCGCCTCCACCGCCGTCTTCACCGTCGCGAAGGCCGTCACCAGCACCACGAACACCGTCGAGTCCCGCTGCCGCACGCGCGAGAGCAGTTCCAGCCCATCCATGTCGGGCATGCGCAGATCGGTCAGCACCAGGTCCACGTGCTCGTTCTCCAGCGTCGCCAGAGCGGCGCTGCCGCTGGACACCCCGATCGGCCGGTAGCCCATTTCGGCCACCGCCTCGACCAGGCTCTCCAGCCCCACCCGGTCGTCGTCCACCACCAGCACCGCCCGCTTGCGGGCGGGGTCGTGACGTCTTGCCCCGCTGCCCGATGCCGCCTCAGCCATTGCCAACACGCCTCCTGGCTCCTCCTCCCGCCCTGGGATCGTAGCCGAATCCCCAGCCCGCTGCAAGCCCGCTTCGCGCGGAAGGACGGGAAGGACGCGGAACGAGAATCTCACCACAGAGGGCACAGAGGGAAGACACAGAGGGGTCTGGGGCGCCGAGCATCAGGCGTCGTGTGGGGCGGCCTGCGGCGTCGCCTCCTTCGACTTCAGTCTCTCGTTCAGCTCCCACAGCGCCGTGCGATTGCTGTCCCACGTGAGCAGTTTCCGTGCCTGGTCGTATGGAAGCCACCTCAACTCGGTGTGCTCCCGGGAGAGCGTCAGCTCCGCGTCTCCCGTCTCGACCGCAAAGGCGTATTCCGGCACCACATAGACCTCTTGCGGCCAGGACGCCGCGGCGGCGAACCAGTGCCTGGGAATCGTCGCCATCGAGTCCAGCCGAAGGAACTGCCCCCTTGGGGTGATCCCGATCTCCTCCCTCGTCTCGCGTCGAGCGGTCTCGAGCGGCGTCTCCCCCTCCTCGCCGCCTCCCGCCACGAAATGCCACCAATCCGCATCGCTGCGCTTCAGCACCGTGAACTCCACTCCGGTGGCCGTCCGCCTGTATGGAATCACGAGCACCTGGAAGGGCATTCTCATCGGGTTCCGCCGAGTTCACCCGGCACCTCATCCCACGGAATCCAGCCGGCCTTCTCGGGGTTGCCTCCCGCCGCGTGGAGCTGGGCCAGAGCTTCACGTACGGCCTGGGTATCCTCGATCGTCTCAAGCCACTCGATCAGCGCCTCCCAGTCGTCCGCGCTCAATACGGCGACCCGCTTGCCCTTGACCGTGGCGAACTGTACCGACCGCAATGCCTCTAACCCGCTCATCTGCATGCCTCCGTACCTGCTTCTCCTTCCCTATCATCCCCCAGTATACGCCACTTCAGCCGGACTGCAAGGCATGCCTGCCCGGCTCACTCTCTGCATTCTTGGCGTCCTTGGCGTCTTGGCGGTCACCATGTTCTGCCGACCGCCCCCGAAGCCTCGATCACCACCGCCAAGTCGCCAAGCCGCCAAGCCAGAACCAGGAACCGAGACCCACCTCACCACAGAGGGCACGGAGGGCACAGAGGGAAGACACAGAGAAGAGGACAACCGCGGATAACGCGGATTGCGCGGATGGGAGGGGAGAAGAGCCACGCGCTGGTCCTGGGAACAGGCGGCTGCCATCGTTTCCGTGCGGCGTCCCGGCTCATGCGAGAGCCTTTCGGAGTGCGGGGGCTCGACGCCGCTTTGGGTGCCCCAATGCGGCCCGTGCCCAGCCGATAAGTGAAGAACCAAGATCTCACACCCAAGTGCGCAAATGGGTGACCGAAATAGGTGACTGTCCCTGGTTTCACTGGTTTCAAAGCCAAGGCGGCGAGCCACTTGGCCCCTTCAGGTCATCGCTGGGACCCGCAGATTCGGTTCCGGGCCTTCGCGACTTTGACCGCTTTGAGTGTGACGAGGCCGTGCTGGTCGGTGGTGATGGTGCCGGATTGGGCCACGCGGTTGTCGGCGAGGGAGGTGTTGGTCCACTTGAGCGTCTGGCCAGGCCTGGGCTTGAAGGACTTGCAGTGGCGAGGGGTGATGTCCACCGTGCAGGCGTCCTCGGGACAGGAGGCGATGAGCCAGACGGTGATCTCCCAGCGGTCCTTAGCGTCAACCGCATCCTTGTCGCCCCAGAGGAGCCAGGCGTTGATGCCGCCGTAGTAATCGCCGTCGGCGGGGTCGCCGTTGCCGGGGTTGTCGTCGAGCGAGCAGTTGCTGAAGGCGGGGAGGGTGGTGTCCCATCGCATTTCGTTGAAGGCTTGCATCAGCTCGTGGGGCGGGCCAAGGCTCCAGGTGGCGACGAAGGGTTGCCGGGCGCGGAGCAGGCCCCGCCAGCCGCGGGGGTCGTCCTGCCAGCCGAACTCGCTGGTGTGGCCGCTGTCCTTGCCCGTGGCCGAGATGCAGACGAGGAACGGGATGTCGCGGTCGGGATAGGTGTTGACGTATTCGGCGACGCTGTACATCTTCCAGGCGTCCTCGCCCGAGGCGGTCTTGATGCCCTGCGGCCCGAGGACGCTGGGCATGCTGGGGCCGCCGGGCGCGAAGCGGATGTCGTAGCCCGCCGTGTAGGTGCCGAACTGCATGCGGGTGAAGATCTCGGGGTGCCGCAGGCCGAAGTGGAGCAGGCTGCCGACGATCTTCGAGCGGTCTATCTGGTGGCGGGACATGATCCACTTGATCATGAAGTCCGTGTAGCGCTCGGGGAAGTAGTCCACCTTGCACTCGGTCATGCCGCGCAGGGTGCCGCGGCCCTCGTTGTAGAAGAGGGTGGGGAGCCAGTCGAGCTGGCACTTCGGCTCGATGGTCACGGCGTCGGAACGGGGGAGGTTCAGTTCCCCGCGCAGGTTAAAGTCGCCCGAGATCGAGCCGATGACGAGGGGGCAAGGCTCCTTCCGCTTCTCGCCGATGGCGACGGCGACGCGGAACGCCTGGCTGGGCAGGTGGTAGTAGGGCGGGGCGCCCCAATACTGATACCAGTACTCCGTCGCGTCGTCCTTGTAGCGGTCTTCCTGGACCCATTGGAGGACGGGCTGGGGCGTGGCGGGGGTCTCGACGACGGGCGCCGCGAGGCTGTTGGCGTCGGCGATCTGCGACAGGTTCTCGGTGCCCGCGATGGCGATGGTGACGGCGTAGTAGGCGGGGTGTCTCTGCCCCGCATCCCGGACCGTGTGGACGTAGAGGCCCTCGCCGGGCGTGAGGGCCTTCCCCTTGTCGGTGCACAGGGTCGGGATGGGCGAGGAAGGCTCCTCCCACTGGTCGAGGTACTCGCCCTTGAAGTGGATCTGGTAGACCTCGGCGTCATAGCCGGAAAGCGGCTCGACCTCGGCTACCCGCTCGGCGTTGTGGATGTTGGCGGCGGTGATGCGCTCGGCGTGGCGATAGAGGCGGTAGGTGACGGGGGGCACGTCGCGCACCCGCTTCAGGTCTCTGATGCCCTGGAAGCCGCTGGGCTTGTCGCGGAGGCCGAGGCCCTGGAGGTTTCGCAGCGCCCGCAGCGTGATGGCGGGGTGGTTGGGCATGTCGTAGGCGCCCTGGCCGGGGCCGTCGGCCAGCTTGTCGCCCCGTTCGGAGAACTTTCCGAGCCAGATCACCTCGTGGGGCTTCGGGCGGAAGGCGGCGTGCTCGGTCCAGACGATGAACGTCTGGCCGTCGTGGTGGGCGACGCGGAGGCCCGTGGCCTGCTCGGGCAGGCCCTTTGCCTCGCCGTCGAAGACGACCTCCAGAAAGGTCTGCGGTGCGAGGAGGCGCTCGAACTGGGCGACGGCCAGGCCGAGGTTCCTCTCGGGGCTGGCTACCCAGAGCCTCACGGCCTCGGTGGCGTCGAACGAGCGATACCAGGGCGCCTCCAGCTTCAGCGGCTCGCCGCGAGATGCGTCGCCATCGGCTCCTTCGGCCACGAGGATTCGCGCCGGCTCGGTGGGCTGAACGCCTCGCTGCGTGAAGCAGAAGAGCGAGGCGTGGTGGACCGTCGCCCCCTTCGGGATCGCCGAGAGGTCGAAGACCAGGCGCGGCCCCGCCTTGCCCTGGACGATCTTCAGCGTCCCGGGATGCGTGCAGGGCGCGTCCTTGCCGCCCCAGCGTTCGCCGACCAACCCGGCTGCACAGGGCTGAGCGAAGCCCCATAGTGCCAGTAGTACCCACTTCATCGCTAGGCCCTTTGCTGCTTGTAATGCGGGCGCCTGCCCGTACCACTGTGTACGAAAACCCGGCGAAGATACGACCCCGGAACCTTACTTCGAGCCCGGTGCCTATGTCTTCCAGCCGTCCTCCCATGTTCCCAACGCAACCGGCAGCAACGTGACCTTGCCGCCTCGTTGAGCTTCCATGCGACGCTCTTCGGTGTGCACGCCAAGCGATAGGTACATCAGAGCTGCTCTGGCCAGCTTCAGGGTCATGAGTGCCAGCTCTGAGAAGACGGATCGGCGTATTGAATAGGCCAGGGTATCTGCAAGGGCTACCGCCATGACATCACTCGATTGAGGAGGGCCAGCCCAGTCCTCATTGTGTACCTTGAGGTACTTGTGCTCAAGATGATTGCGCACCTCTGCCAACTGGCGAGCCCGGGGCTCGCTCGAGCCAGCAACGCTCAAACTGTCATCGTGCAGGTCCTTCGCAAGCCAAAACAGGCCTCGCAGAGGCCAGTTCGTCAGGGCAGAGAAGACTTGGCGAAGGTGCCGCTTCTTGCCATCGCCCTCGTACCACAGCTTCCTGAAGCTAACTTGCGTCTCAGGTATCCCAAGGCGCAGGTAATGGTTCAAGAAGAAGCCGACTTTGTCCAGCACGGAGTACGCTGAACGAAATGCGAGCTTCTGCTTCTCCAGGGCAAGAGCGTAGGCGGGGTAATCGAGGGTGTTGTACAAGAGCACCCCTCTGTCGGAGAAATGGGGTTTGGCCCGACGTAAACCTTCAAAGTGGAGGAATCGAGCAGACACGAACTCCTGTTTTATCTGGTTGAAGAATCCTTGGTAGTAGGGGCCATGTCCCACGAGCTGAACCATCGGGGGAGTGGTGAGGCAATCATGCGCCGCGGCGGAGAATGCTCCGACGTCATTGAGCGGATTCAGGAAGAGTCGCTCCCTAAGGCACCAGCGTCTATAGGCCCTCTCATGTGCTGACCGCCCCAGTGAGAATCCCTCGGTGTCCAGTGGAGTCGCGAGGTAATCGGGCTTGAGGACAGCCTCTATCTGGCACTGCGCCTTCCTGAATCCCGCGGTGGCCTCCTCTTCCACACCCGCGTGGATAGCCTTGCCGAGGAGTTGGTGAGCTGCTTTCAGGAACGCCGCGCTTTGGCCGCGGTCATAGAGGGCACGGGCGTAGTGCAAGAGGCAGAAGCCTTTGTTCCCCAGAGCCATAGCGAACGCCGGGTCACGATGAAGTGCGGCATCCCAGAACGCGACGGCTTCTACGAAGCGCCCGACATAGCTGAATGTGTTGCCCAGGTTCGTGTAGATTGGGCAGAGCACTGCCGGCGGCACACGCGCCTCGCGGGCCCAATGTACCGCAAGCCTGTAGTTGACTATCTCGTGCACTAACTCGTCTTGTTGCCAATCCCAGTCCTGCGGTCGCTCGTGCCGCTCAAGCGCGCGAATGTGCGACCAAGCGTTGGCAAGGTAGTAGTGCGCCACGTACTTCTGGTTCGCCGTCAAGTTGGACTGGAGGACGCTGTTGAGCGCCTCGATGGAGCGCCGCAGCCCGGCCGCTCGCCCCAATTGCCATGAAAGATCCACAAGCTTGCCGAGCGCCTTCAGACGGGTGACCGGTCGCTGCCCTGGGTCCGCAACGCTTACCAAGAGTTCATCGTATGATTCTGTGCCCACCGGATGATGTCCTTGGCCGGAAGTAGGGGAAGGCCCTACTTGGCAGTGATGACCAGCCGGCTCCCCTCGTTGGTGAACTTCACGTCCTTGAGGACGAGCAGGCCGTCGTCGCCGACGGTGGCCTCGCCGGTCTGGGCGCCGCACTTCCAGGCGTAGGCCTTGCCCTTCTCGGCCTTGAACTTCTGGAGGCGGCGGGGCACGGCGTCGGCGACGGCATCGCCGCGGCCCTGAAGGAAGAGCGTGGCCTCGAAGCGGCCGGGGGTGTCCACCACGTCGCGCCAGCGGAACTGCTGATTGAAGTCGCCCATCTTCCCCTCGGTCACGAGGGCCAGGCCCTGCCGCGACACACAGGCGAGGAACGGCTTGTCGCGGCGAATGTCGAGCCGGATGACGTTGGGGTAGGTGCCGCTGTTGGAGACGGGCACGTAGCGTGCGCCGCCCCAGGAGAACTCGGCCATCACGCCGAAGTGCCGCGTGAGAAGAAGCTCGTACAACTTGCGGCAGTCGGCGTAGCCGTGGCTCGACGTGATGGTCATGAACGGCAGGTCGGCGGTTGGCGGCAGGGCCTCGACCGCGCGGTTCAGGTCGTGCTCGTTCCAGAAGCTCCTGCCGTCGGGCGTCTTGATGCCCCAGTCGGCCTTGCCCCACACGGCGAGCATGCTCAGGGCGAGGGGGAGGCCGCCGCGGCTGGTGTCGCGCGAAGCCGCCGCGTAGTCCATGATCGGGTGGCCGGCGATGGCCAGGCTGAAGACGTTGGGATGGCGGACGGCGAGGTGGAGTGCGCCGCTGCCCGAGGCCCCTCCGCGGCAGCCCGTGACCAGCATGCGATTGCGGTCCACCGGCCACTTGCGGCACGCCCAGCCAATGAAGGCCAGCAGCCGCCGCTCGGTGTAGGGCTGGATGCAGCCCTGCTTGAACGAGCGGAGCGTGCCTGCCGCCTCGTGGTAGCCATACCACCACGACTTGATCGGGAAGTCGTAGGGGCAGAGCACGATGCTGTCGCGCTCGATGCGATAGTGCGTCCGCCAGTACGAATGTCCGTCGCGGTGGAGGTTGACCTCGAGCGGGATGCCCTTGCCGAGGGCGTTGGGCACGCCGACGGACCAGTTGTGATACTGGCAGGGCACGTTGGCCATTGGCGGGGCGACCCACTGGACGTAGTGGAGCCGCTTCTGGCCGTAGTTGAAGAAGGGCATCGTCGGCAGCTCGCCCTGGAGCACGGGCTCGGGGTCGGCGGGCGCCTCGGCCAGAGGCCCCGTCGTCGCATTGGCCTTCGAGAGCTCGGCCGTGTTCTGCACGCCATCCACCGAGGTCACGACGGCGTAGGACGCCTTCTCCGCCTTGGTGGCCGTGCGGACGTAGAGGCCCGTGCCGCGTGGGAGAGGCTTGTCGCCCTCGCGGATGACGAAGCGCTCAATCGGGCAGTCGCGGCCGTACTCGCCGTCAATCTCGGCTCGCCCGAACGGGTTCCAGTGGCCGACCATCAGCACGTCGTTCGTGGCGATGAAGTGGTCCACGGGGCGGTCCACGTTCCGCCCATCGAGGTTCCATCCCGAGAGCGGCTTCACCATGGCGAGCAGTTCGGCCTCGTGCAGATTCCCCGCCGTGATGGGGCTGGTGTGGCGATAGACGCAGTAGCGGACGCGTCGCCGGGAATCCAGCGTGTCCACAAGCCGCTTCATCTCGCCACAGGCGATGGCGTCCCGCCCGACGGGCTCCTCGATCTCTTTCCAGGTGATGAAGGTTTGTCCCGCCCGATGAAAGGCTTCAACGCCCGTTACCTGCTGCGGCAGGTTCTCGGGCTTGCCCTCGCAGGCGATGTCGAGGCATGTGGCCTCTGCATTCCAGAAGGGGCAGGCCTTGACGAGGAAGCTGGCCGTTCCGGCGCGAACGGCCTCGGTTGCGTCGAATCTGTCATACCAGGGCGGACGCAATGCCAGCGGCTTGCCGGCCACAGGCGGGACGCCTGTGCCACCGGGGAACACCTCGATATCAATCATCGCCTCATCCATCCGCCCGTCCACGGGTGTGGTGCGGAAGACGAGCAGGTCGGCCCGGTAGACCTTGGCGTCCTTGGGCAGGTCCGAGAGGTCGAAGGTGACGATGCCCTCGCCGCCCTCAGCGGGGCCGATGGTCACGGCCTCCTTCCTGACCACGGGGCGCTCGGGCTGTTTGCCGGGCTGCTCGGGGGCCGGTGGGGCTTTGAAGAGCATCTTGCCGAAGCGCTCGGTCACGTGGCTGTCGCCCGAGAAGGTGGGCGACCAGGCCGATTCCTGCCACGTGCCCGCGCAGTGGCGATTGCGGTTGAAGTTGGCGATCCACTCGGTTGGCACCCTGCCGTCGGGGACCATCGCGGCCAGAGGGACCGCCGCCTCGAGCGTCCAGGCCCCCGTCTCGCGGCCGACGGCGGCCTTGAGGCCCGAGTTCCACGAGGCATCCTTCGCCTTCCCGTCATACGTGCTGCCGACCGCGTTGACGCCGAAGTGGTAGTAGGCCCCGGCCGCGCCGAGGAAGAACTCGATGGAATCATCGTCCCAGATCCCGCTGTCGTGGCCGCGGCGGGTCGCCTGAAGCTTGGCGACGAGCGGCTCCGTGCAGCGGAAGGCGAGGTAGAGGGTCTTGGCGTCGCGGAGGAGGCGCACCTCGGTCGGCTGCGCCGCGTCGCCGCCGCCGTCGAGCGAGCGGGCAAGGTGATAGACGGGCGACTGCTTCCAGGCCTCGTCGTCGAGCTTGCCGTCCAGCTCGGGCGCGGCCTTGGTCTCGACGACGTAGCAGGTCGGCGGCTCGGCCTTCGGCGTCTTCACCTTCGCCGAGGGCGGCCCCGTCGGCGGCTTGCCCCAGCGCCGCGTAACCATTCCCGCCCACACGCCCGTCGCCTGGAGCCAGACGACGAGGCACAGAACAAGGTTCTTCGCGTTCATTTCATTCTGTCTCTCTCGAAGGTTCGGAGAGGTCCAGCCCAAACAGCCTCGCCGCGTTCGCGCCGAGGATCAGCCGTTTGGCTTCCTCGGGGAGGGCCAGGTGGTGCACCACGGACGGCGCGAGGCCCTCGTAGGCGTACAGGACGCGCTCCGGCCCCAGGACCTGCGCCGCGCGCTCGATGAGCTGCGCCGGGGTCACCGGCGGCAACAGCCGCCGGCAGAAGAAGGGAAGATAGGCGGTATCCAGATAGATGTTCGGGTGCTTCTCCGCCAGGATCAGCGCCTCGTAGTGGTAGTTGCCACCCATGTGCGCCACGATGACCCGCAGCTCGGGGAAGTCGAAGGCCACCTCGTCAATTGGCATCGGGTGCCCGTACTTCGTCAGGTGCGGAATGCCGAACTCCTGCGGGAAGGCCACGGCCCCCGTGTGAAACGTCACCAGAAGCCCCAGCTCCGAGCAGGTCTCGTAGACCGGGTACAGCCGATGGTCGCTGGGGTGCACGTGCTGCAAGAGGGGCTGGAACTTCACCCCCTTGCATCCCCACGCGGCCGCGGCGGCCGCCAGCTCCTTCACGCTCCGGGCGATGTCGGCCACGTCAATCCAGAAGAACGGCACGTACTTGTCCGGCGCCTCGCACGCCATCTGCTGCGCCGTGCGGAGCGCGTCGCCGCCCACCGGCAGGAGCACCGACACGTCAATCCCATGCTGCGCCATCACGTCGGGGACCGATGCGTTGGGGTGTTGATGGCAGTCCACTACCATGGTCATTGCCTCCGGCCGGTCGCCCTGGCGATGGTAACGCGGCACCTGGTCTTGCGGAGCACGACGCTCTTGAGCGTAACGAGGCCCCAGTCGTCGGCAGTCGAGGCGCCGGCCTGTAACTCCTTGCCGTCGGCAACGACGACCCACGTGAACGTCCCGCCGGGCTTGGCCTTGAAGCTCTGGCAGCGGCGTGGCGTGAGGTCGGTGGTGCATTCGGGGTAAGGGCAGTCGTCGCGCAGGGACAGGGTGGCCTCCCAGCGCCCGGGCTCGTCCACGAGGGTTTCGGGGTCCCAGAGTTGGTAGAGGTTGATGCCGCCGCCCTTCTCGGCGTCGTCGTGGTCGCCATCGCCGGGGCTGTGGTCGAGCGAGCAGTTGGTGAAGGCGGGCAGGCTCTGGTGGAGGCGGATGCGGGGCACGAGGTCGCGGAGCGGGCCGACGGGGCCGGGGCCGTTCGACGACCAGTTGGCGGCGAAGGCGCGTTTGGTCGAGGCCATCGCGTGGATCATCTCGGGCCAGGGCATGAAGCCGAAGTCGCCGATCGTGTGGCTCGGATAGGCGCCGTAGGCGGGCCAGCACAGCCAGTAGGGCAGCTCGACCGTGGGGTTCTCGCGGATCCACTTCGGCAGGTTCATGTACTCCCACTGGTCCACGCCGAGCCAGTTCTTGCTGCCCTTGGGGTAAGGCCCCCATTTCCAGCCATGCTGCTGGGGCACCTTGCCGATGACGAGGTTGCCGTGGCCGTTGGACATCACGGCGGAGAAGACGTCGCCGTGGCGAAGCGCCCAGCCGGCGAACTGGCCCCAGATGGAAACGCGCTCGGGGTCCACGAAGAGGTCGCGTTCCGCGACCGCCCAGGCGGCCGCGGCGACGACGCGGCGCTGGGGATAGTTATGGACCACGCCATCGTCGTAGCCCCGCAGGGTGCCGATGCACTCGTGGAAGCCCTGCCAGAGGCTTCCCTCGGAGAGGGCGAGGAAGAGGGCGTTCTTCACGTGGCGGCGAGCGCCGTGCCAGCCGGGGTTGCCCGCCTCCGTGGCCGAGCCGCCGTAGGTGCCGAGGCTCAACATCAGTGGTAGGGGCGCCCCTGCGTGGGCGCCCTGGCTCGCGGGCGGCCACATAGGGCCGCCCCTACCCAGATCGCGCCAGCGGGCGATGAAGGTCTCGGAGACCGAAGGCACGTTGTCGTACGGCGGCTCGATCCAGGAGTTGTACACATCCACGTCGCACGCCTGCTTCTGCTTGGGGTCGGGGCTGACGGTGCGCTGGTAGACGATGGCGGGGAAGGCGGAGGGCTTCTCGTCCACCGGCTCTTTCAGGCTGGCCAACTCGGCGACGGCCTCGCGGCCGTCCATCGCGGCGGTCACCGCGTAGTAGCGTTTCCCCGGCTTCGTGACGGTGAAGACCGCGAGGCCCGTGGCGCGCGGCAGCGGCTCGGCGCCGTTGGTGATGCGGTAGCGGGCCATTTCGTGGTTGAGGGCGAGGTTGTAGCCGGGCCGCAGCGGCGAGTGCTTCGTGGGCGTGCCCTGGTTGGGGTGCTCGGTGTTGCGGATGGCCTTGAGGTTCCACACGGACACGACCTCGGGCACCTCGCGCGCCAGCTCGGCCTGGCCGAGGTTCGCCACCGTGATCGGCTCGGTGTGGCGGTAGACGCGATAGACGAGCCGCCGCTTTGCACGGGCATCGAGCACGGCCTTGTCGAAGTCCTCGAACTTCGGCGCGTCGTCGCCCGCGATGTCCTCAATCTCCTTCCAGGTGAGAAACGTCTGGCCCGACTGGTGCAGGGCTTTGAGTTCGGTGACCGGTTTGGTCGCCTCTCTGGCAACGCCGAGGTAGCTCACCTCCAGGGCGGCCTTGCCGAAGTCCACGCCGCCGGCGTCCACGAGCCGAAGCCCCTGGTTCGCCTGGGGGTTGGCGGCCCAGGCCTTTGCGGCGGCGGTGGCATCGAAGCTCGCGTAGTCGGGCGGCAGGAGCTTCAACGGCTCGGCGTTCGGCAGGCCCGCGGGCACGAGTCGCACCGCGGCCCCGTTCTGGTGCCCTTGGGCGGGCACGCGGAGGATGGCGCGGAGCACGTTCGTCGCCGGGGGAAGGGCCGCGAGGTCGAAGTGGATGTTTCCCGCCTTGGCCTCGGCAGGGAAGGGGGTGGTGACGAAGTGCTGCGCCGCGAACAGCGGTGCCGCCAGGGACAGCATGAGTATGATACAGCCACGTACAGGTGACACAGGCATCTTGCCTGTGCGCACAGGCCGGAGGCCTATGCCACCAGCCCCACATTCTCTTGGAGAGATGGTTGATGCGTGCGTGCTTCGGTTCATTGGTCGCCCCCCTTCCGGCGGATGATGAGCTTGCCTGACTCGCCGAACGTCAGCCCAGGAATGAGGATGTGGCCATCCTCGTCCACCGTGGCCTCTCCCTGGATGGTCTTGCGCGACTCGCGCGGGTCGGGAGCGGTCCAGGCCAGTTTCTCGCCCGGCTTCGGGCGGAACTTCTGGGTGTTGCGCACCGCCACGTCGCACGTGACTCTGCCGGCGTAGACGACCCGCCGGGCGCAGTAGATGGTCATCTCCAGGCGGTCGGATTCGTCCACGATGTCCTCGGTGCCCCACCGCGGGCGGGTGTTGAGGCGGCCGCCGCTGCTGTAGCCGCGCTGGCCGGTGTCGAAGTGCTTCGGGAAGAAGTCGGGGTTTGGCCCGCGGTCCTTCGGGTTGCAGGCCAGGAGCGGCCTGTCGGCTCGCGGCTCGAAGGGGTGGTCGCCGGTCTCCGCGCTCACGGGCAGGGGCAGGTGGTGCGAGCTGCCCCAGAAGAACTCGGCCATGAAGGCGTTGTGCGTGGCCAGGTACGCCTTCATCAGGTCGGTCTCCTGCTTCCACGTGAGGTGCTGGCTCCCCGCGCCGAGCGAGAAGTAGGGCATCGCCTGCTTTCTGCCGTTCGCCAGCACATACGCCACCAGGTTCATCTCGTCCCAGATGGGCTTGCCGCTCTCGGCTTCGAGGTGCCATTCCGCCTTGCCCCAGACGGCGTCCATTTCGGGCCGCATCGTCTTGCGCTTGCCATACATCTCGTATTCGTAGGGCGTGTCGCTCGGGTTGGGGTCGGGGGAGGCGTCGGCCATGACGTAGGCGATCTTCCCTGGCCGCCGCAGGCCGTACTGGAGGGCCGCCGTGCCGCCCCAGTAGCCGGTGCCGCCGCAGGAGATGCGGCCCGGGTCCGCGCCGAACTTCCGCAGCGCCCAGGCCAGCATCGCGTCCACCCGCCGACCAAGGAACGGCTGCACCTTGCCTTGCCGGAACGAGCGCAGCGTGCCCAGCGCCTCGTGGTGGCCGTAGCCGAACGACCGCCACGGCGCGTCGTGCGGCGACAGCAGCACCGTGTCCTGCCGATGGGGCCAGGGGGGCTTGAGCCAGCGTTGCGTCGCGTCGTGGAAGAAGACGCCGAGGCGCCTGGCCTCCGCCTTCCCGTAGCCACGCGGCACGAAGACGCCCCAGTTGGTGCACTGGTCCGGGAGATTCGACAGCGGCGGCGCCGTCCACTGCACGTAGTGCCGCCGCTCGCCGGGGTAGTCGAAGAACACCGTCACGTCGGCCTTCCCCTGGAGCACGGGCTCGCCGAGGCCGACTGCTTCCTCGACGGGCCCGACGCACGACACGTCGCGGCCGTTCGCCACGCCGTCCACCGCGGCGACGACGGCGTAGTACGCCTTGCCCGCCTTCGGCGGCTGGTGGACGTACAGGCCCGTCTTCGGTGGCAGCGGCGTGCCGTCCTCTATGGCGAAGCGTGCGATGGGCACCTCGCCCATCTCAGGCATGTCTGGATTGTACTTCGAGAAGTAGTCCTGGCGGGCGAGCTGCTTGGAGAAATCCAGGTCGTCCATCGCCCGGCGGCGATGCAGCGCGATGAGCTGGTCCACCGACCGGCCGAGGACGTTGTAGCCCGACATCGGCTTCACGTCGCCCAGCCACTCGGCCTCGGACAGTGTCGCCGCCGTGATGGGCGCGGAGTGGCGGAAGACGCGATAGCGGACCTCGCGCTCGGCATCCATCGTGTCGAGCTGCTTCTTCAGCTCCGCCCAGGCGGGGGAGGGCGCTGCCGAGCGCTGGTCAATCTCCTCGAAGGTGATGAAGGTCTGCCCCGACCGGTGGAGGGCATTGAGCCCCTTGACCTGCGGCGGCACATCGGCAGCCTTCCCATCGAACGCCACGTCCAAACGTGTTGTCTTGGAGTCCCAGCGGGGAAACGCCTTGACCAGGAACTGGGCCCTTCCCGAACGCGCCGCCTCGGTCGCGTCGAAGCGGTCGGACCACGGGGCACGCAGCGCGAGAGGCTTGCCCCCGCTGTCAGGCACGATCTCGATGCTCACCAGCGCCTCGTCGTCCTTCCCCGTCAGCTCGCCAGCTCGGTAGACGAGGAGGTCCGCGCGAAGCACCTTCACGTCCTTGGGTATCCCGAAGCGGATGACGTTTGGCTCCGTGCCGGCGACCGGCCGCAGCCGTTGCGTGGCCAACTCCGCCCGCGCGGCCCCGCAGGCGGCCAGGGCCGCCAGGACCGCACATGCTCGTCGAAGGGTCTCTGCTCTCATCGCATGCTCCCACAGGCTGCGCCGAGGCCAGTCGGACGATTGCTGCTACAGGAGAGGTAAGCATTCCGGCCCGTCGCGGTCAAGCGCGAGTCCGGCAGAAGGCACGAAGCCGTACCCAGAACGGCAGAAGGGCAGAGGCGCCGGAAACCGGGCCCCTGCCCTTCGCGATGGTGGGTGGGGTGGGCATCGCACCCACGACCCCAGCATTTTCAGTGCTGTGCTCTACTACTGAGCTACCCACCCAAGGCAGCTTACACCGAGAACTATACCAACTGTGGCGACGGTTGTCAATCCCGACTTCGCCCTCGGATTGGAAAGAAGCCGTGTTTCTGCTATACTCTGGCCTGCCAACGAGGAGGGAGCGGCAGGCGGTGACCGAGATGAGCAGGAACGAGTGGCTTCGGCCATGCATCGCGCGGATGGCGGGCTACACGCCCGGGGCGCAGCCGCCCGGCCCGGTCTACGCGAAGCTGAACGCGAACGAGAATCCCTACCCGCCATCGCCCAAGGTGCTGGAGGCGCTGCGCGACGCGGCGGGGGAGAGCCTGCGGCTGTATCCCGACGCCCTGGCCACCGCGCTTCGCGCCCGCATCGCCGCCTACCACGGCCTCGCACCCCAGCAGGTGCTCGTGGGCAATGGCTCCGACGATCTGCTGACGATGATCCTCCGCAGCTTCGTGGGGCCGGGCGACCTCGTGGTGGCGCCGCACCCCACCTATCCGCTCTACGAGGTGCTCGTCGAGATTCAGGACGCCGTGATGCGCTGGGTGGACTTCCCACCCGATTTCTCGCTGCCCGAGGGGTTGGTGCAGCCCGGGGCGCGCGTGACCTTTGTGTGCAACCCCAACTCGCCTTCGGGCACGTGGGCCGAGCCGTCGGCCATCGCCGACCTGGCGGGCAGGATCGAGGGGATCCTGGTTGTGGACGAGGCATACGTGGACTTCGCCGAGGGGAACTGCCTGGACCTCTTGGGCCGCTTCCCGAACGTGATCGTGCTGCGCAGCTTCTCCAAGTCCTTCTCGCTGTGCGGCGTGCGGCTCGGCTACGGCCTGGCGAGCGAGGAGATCATCCGCGGCCTCGTGAAGGTCAAGGATTCCTACAACGTCAACCGCTTCGCCCTCGCCGCGGGCGTGGCGGCTCTGGACGACGTGGCGACCATGCGGGCGAACGTGGCGAAGATTCGCTCCGAACGCGAACGGCTCAGCGCGGCGCTGCGCGGCATGGGACTGTTCGTCTACCCGTCGCAGACCAACTTCGTGTCAGTCGTGTGCCAGGACCCGTCGCCCAAGGCGTTCGCCGCGGCCCTGGCGCACGACGGCATCCTGGTCCGCACGTTCGGCGACCCGCGGCTCCGGGACTGGTTGCGTATCACGGTGGGGACGCCCGAGCAGAACAGCCGCGTGCTAGAGGGCATCGTCCGTACCCTCGGTGTCAAGCCGCAGAACCGCGCCCAGTAGAGAGCGCAACCACTGTCCAGGCGTTGAGCAGCGCTAGAGTTGCAGCCCCGCAGGGGCGTACCATGATAGCCCAGGGCAACGCCCTGGGTCGGCCCGCAAACGAGGGTTAGCCCTGAAAGGGCGTACTAGGCGCGGCCCGCCTCGATTAGTACGCCCCTTCAGGGCTACCGGAGGAGGGCGCCCCTCCCCAGGGCTTCGCCCTGGGCTATCATAGTTCGCCCCTTCGGGGCTCCGAGCGCAGGACACATCGCGTTGAACCCATGTATGGGGAATGACTATGGGCAAGGTGACGCGCAGGGCGGCTACTGAACGCCGCAAGACGAAAGAGACCGATGTGAGCGTGAGCCTCGACCTCGACGGCCAGGGGCGCACGAGTCCCGCCACGAGCATCGGCTTCCTCGACCACATGCTCGACCTGTTCGGCCGGCACGCGGGCTTCGACCTCGAGGTCCGCGCCACGGGCGACACGCACGTGGACGCGCATCACACGGTCGAGGACGTGGGGATTTGCCTGGGCAAGGCCCTGGCCGCCGCTCTGGGCGACAAGCGCGGCATCCGCCGCTTCGGCTTCGCCAGCGTGCCGATGGACGAGGCGCTGGCCGACGTGAGCCTGGACATCAGCGGCCGGCCGTTCCTCGTCTTCAACGCGGCGTTTCCCACCGAGAAGACGGGGGTCTTCGACGCCCAGCTCGTCGAGGAGTTCCTCCGCGCCCTCGCCGTGAACGCGGGCCTCACCCTCCACGTCCGCGTGCCCTGCGGCAGGGACACCCACCACATGGCCGAGGCGATCTTCAAGGCCCTTGCCCGCGCCCTGCGCGAGGCGGTCGCCGTGGACCCTCGCGTGAGCGACGTGCCCTCGACGAAGGGCGTGCTCTAGGACAAGTGCAACCTCTCCATCTCGTTGCGAAGCTCCGCTTCGCAACGAAAGCCCCGCGGCTCCTGCCGCGATCAAAGGGGCAAGTGTAGAATGACGACCTGACACCAACGTTCCGAACCCTGCTGCGGCAGGCGTCGCCCCCGGAACCGTGGCCGGTTGCCGAATCGTCTCACCCATCGCTGGCGAACAGCGTGTCCGTTACGGACGAGGTGAGCCAGCGTAAGTAGTTGCACGTACAGCACTTGCGGCATATTCAGCGCCTAAGTTCATGCCATTCGTGCCTGGCACCCTGACGAGGCGTAAGGCCTGTCCCTGTAAGCACTTCTGCCAGTGACGGTCATTCCGGGCGGCCCGCTGCCGCGGCGCACGTCGGCAAGCGGCGGCAGTGGCGGGCGGCGGAGCGGCGCGGGGATGGTGCCGCTCCTGCCGCCAAGAGGCCGAAGCGGGAGCTTCGGGGACCTGCGTCGCGAAGCAGGAGCTCCGCGACGAGCCAAAGTTGTGACGTGGCCCCACCGCGCGGAAAAGCGTGCGACTCTGCAGACTCTGTATGACTCTGGGCTGGAATGCGGAGAATCGCCGATTCTCGAGTCTAAGACTCGAGAACACTGGATGACTCTGAGCCGGAAGGGCGAGAATCGCCAAATCGGGGCGCCGGAAATGGAGAAACCCGTGCGACTCTGAGCCGGAAGGCCGAGAATGGGCAAATGGCGATCCTGAGAGCGAGGTGGGGTCCGGTGCTGAGGGGCACGGCAGGCCGCTACTCCGCCTCGGGCGGGATGAGCTTGCGGAGGGCGGCGAAGGGGCCTTCATCCGCGGCAGGCTTGCAGGAGCAGGGGCCTTTGTTGAGGTCCTCGCCGCACGAGGGGCACAGGCCGGCGCAGTCGGGCCGGCACAGCGGCTTCATCGGCAGCTCGAGCAGCACACACTGGCGGATCTCGTCGGCGAGGTCAATCGTCTGCTCCGAGTAGAAGTTCACCCGCTGGCCGGTCCCGGCGAAGTCGGGGTGGTCCATCCGCTTGGCGAACCGCCCCGTGTCGGGCACGTAGAGGGCCTCGAACTCGCCGTGGAGCTCCAGCGGCACGTCCTCCAGGCAGCGGCTGCACTCGGCGTGAGCAGTCGTGTTCGCCTTGCCCTCCGCCAGCACGTCCTCCTGCAACCGGGTGACCGTCACCGCGACCTGCACGGGGTCGCGGAACTCCACCCGCTCGGCCGTCAGGTCGAGCTCTCTGGGGCTCATCCTGGCTTCGAGTGCGGCCGGACGGTCGCCGAGCGAGGTGACGCCGATCTTCATGGCAGGGGCCCTCTCACTCCTTGCTTCCCTTGGCGGGCCGATTGGGTATAATGGGGATACTACCACAGGCGAGCGGCAAGTGGCAAGTGCCGAGTGGCAAGTGGGCGGAACGGACCTGACCCTGCTCTCGACAGTCGTCACTTGTCACTCGACGCTCCTCATTCACGGAGGCGATGGCCACCATGAACTCCCGCGAGCGCGTCTTCTGCGCCCTGGAGCGCAAGGTCCCGGACCGCGTGCCCCTGCTCGAGATGGTGATTGACCCGAAGGTGATGGAGGGCATCTATCCTGGTTGCACGTACGCCGAGTTCGTCGAGAAATTCGGCCTCGACGTGGCGGGCATGAACCGCTCGTCCTGGCCGAAGGAGGGCCTGAACTACGTGGACAGGGAGAAGGGGCTCTTCCGGGACCACTGGGGCGTCGTCCGCGCCATCGGCCCCGAGAGCTCGCCCTATCCCGTCGAGGCCCCCATCAAGCGGCCCGAGGATCTCAAGGACTACGTGCCGCCCGACCCCGAGGCCCCCAACGCCCTCGGGGAGCTGCCCAACGCCATCCGCGAATTCAAGGGCACGAAGGCCATCATTTGGGTGGGACGGGACTCGTTCTTCAACGCCGCCCACCTGCGAGGCGTCGAGCAGTTCCTGATGGACATTCATCTCAACCCCGGCCTCGTCCACCAGCTCGTCGAGATCTGCCTGAGCTACGACCTGCGGCTCACCGAGCGCGCCGTGAAGGCGGGCGTGGACATTGTGATCCTGGGCGACGACTACGCCGACAAGAACGCGCCGTTCATGTCGCCCAGGCACTTCCGAGAGTTCTTCCTCCCGGGCATGAAGCGGGCGGTGGACTCGGCGCACGAGGCGGGCGCCTACGTGATCAAGCACACCGACGGCAATATCATGCCGATCCTCGACATGATCGTGGAATCGGGCATTGACGGCCTGAACCCGCTGGAGCCTGCGGCAGGGATGAGCCTCGCCAAGGTCCGCGAGCTGTACGGAAATCGCATCTGCCTCGTGGGCAACGTGGATTGCGGCCCACTGCTGTGCTGGGGCAGCACAAGGGAGGTCAAGCGCACGGTTCGCCAGTGCCTCAAGGACGGCGCTCGGAATGGCGCGTTCATGCTCTCCAGCTCGAACAGCATCACCTCGGGGGTGAACCCCGAGAACTACAAGGCCATGCGCGACGCGCTCCTCGACCTTGGCACCTATCCGCTCACGCTGTAGGGGCGACGCGAATGGGCAAGGCGGGGCGGATGGACGCGAAGACCTGGGCGGTGCTTCAGGCGATCCAGCACCGCCTGGCGCGCGACCCGGGCTGGCAGGTGCTGGCGCACGAGCGCCACTGGCTGTGCCCCTATTGCGGCGAGGTCGGCGTGACGCCGTATCAGCCGAGCCGCGCGGCCTCGGACGTCCTTCGCCATTTCGCCCACGAGTGCCGCCACTGGTCCGAGGGCGCCGGCACCCGCTTCGGGCGGGCCGCCCTCGAGGCCAAGGCCCGCCAACTCGAACTCGAGGAGTCGCTCCGCACCGACCCCGCCTGGCGGCTCACCGACTGGCTGAACCGCTGGTGGTGCCCCTACTGCGCGGAGGCCACCACGGTGCTCTGGCACGCGGAGGCCAAGGCGGTGCCGCCGCCCCTCGAGCGGGTGCTCGAGCACCTGGAGCGCTGCGCGGCGCACGGGGACAAGCGGAAGCCGTTCACCGCCGAGGCCCTGGACCTCATCGTGCGCGAGGCCAGCCGCCACGGCGAGCTCACTGCGAAGCTCCGCCGCAGGATCGAGTCCGAGCCCGCCTGGCGCCAGGCCGCCCCCGACGGCACGTGGGTCTGCCCCGAATGCCGCCGGCCCGTGCCTGAGGTCAACATCTCGACCGACCTGCTTCTGACCTCGACGGCCCCCGGGCATATGGCGCAGCACCTGCTCGAGCGCTGCACGCCCGGCCAGCCCGAGGCCCCCGCCGCGGGCAGGACGCCGACCGAGGCCGAGCCGCCCCAGCGGGACCTGGAACGCGCCCGCGAAATCGTCCAGAAAATGCTCCCCGCCGAGAGCCCGAGGGTGGAGGGCTACGACTTCTACTGCCTGTACCGCCCGGCGGAGCGGATCGGCGGGGACTTCTACGACTACTTCCGCCTCTCGGACCACGAGGTCGCGTTCCTCATCGGCGACGTGTCCGGCCACGGCCTGGAGGCCGCCCTCATCATGGCCATGGTCAAGAAGTCGCTCAAGCTCCATGCCCAGCACCATCGCTCGCCGGCCGAGGTCCTCCGCCGCACGAACCTCGACATCAATGCCGACCTCGATGCGCGCACCTTCGTGTCCGCCTGCTACGCGGTGCTGGATGCCCGCGGGGGCAGCCTGACCTTCGCCCGCGCCGGCCACAACCTGCCCGTGCTCTTCAACCCGCGCCGCACCCCGCCCATTCGCCACCTGGAGAGCAAGGGGATGGTCATGGGCGTCTACCGCGGCGGCCTCTTCGACCAGGTTACCGAGGAGCTGGAGATCGGCATCCGCCCGGGCGACGTCTTCGTCCTCTACACCGATGGCCTCGTGGAGGCGCGGGGCCCCGGCGGCGAGCCCTTCGGCCTCGGGCGCCTCGAGGCCGCCATCGCACGCACCCACGGCGACCTCGCGAGCCCGACCCTGGCCGGCCAGCTCTTCGAGGATGTGCGGGCCTTCGCGGGCGAGGCCCTCGGGGACGACGATATCGCCATCCTCTGCCTCCGCGCGCTCGGGCAGCCGGTTTGACCGGCTGTCCGCTTCGCGCTACACTTGGGCACCGAGTCATTTGCCCGAATGGGCCATCGAGAAGGAGATCAGGATGAAGGGGGTCCGCGTAACGCGTCGGGACTTTCTTGGGGCCGCGGGGGTCGGGGCAGCACTCGCGGTCGTGCCGCGGCACGCCGTGGGCGGCGCCGCCAAGAACGCGCCGAGCGACAAGCTGAACATCGCCGGCATCGGGGCCGGGGGGCGGGGCGGCGGCGTCGTCAACGCCGCCTCGGGCGGCAACAACATCGTGGCCCTGTGCGACGTGGACCTCAAGCGGGCCGCAGGCAATCTCAAGAAGTTCGCGAACGCCAAACAGTATCGCGACTTCCGCAAGATGTTCGACGAGATGGAGAAGCACATTGACGCGGTGACCATCGGCATACCCGACCACACCCATGCTGTCGTCGCCATGGCCGCCATCCAGCGCGGCAAACACGTCTACTGCGAGAAGCCCCTCGCGCACTCCGTCCACGAAGTCCGCGAGCTGATGAAGGCCGCGAAAGAGAAAAACGTCGTCACCCAGCTCGGCAACCAGGGCCACTCGTCCGAGGCGATTCGCATGTTCTGCGAGTGGATCTGGGACGGCGCGATCGGCAACGTCCACACCATCCACCTCGGCTGCAGGGCCGTGAACTCGGGCGTGGACCGCCTGGCCCAGGTCAAGAGCGAGAAGCCGCCCGTGCCCGACACCCTGGACTGGGACCTCTGGCTCGGCCCCGCGCAGGAGCGGCCCTATCACCCCGCCTACTGCCCCGGCTCCTGGCGCGGCTGGACGCCCTTCGGCAACGGCACGATCGGCGACTGGACCTGTCACGTCGTGGACCCCGTGTTCTGGGCGCTCGACCTCGGCGCGCCCAAGACCATTCAGGCCGAAGTGAAGGGCTGGGACTTCAAGACCCAGGGCGACGCCTTCCCCAAGGGCGACATCATCACCTACGAGTTCCCCGCCAAGGGCAAGCGCGGCCCGGTCGCCATGCACTGGTACAGCGGCATCGAGAAGATCCCGCGGCCCAAGGAACTCGAGGAGGGCCGCAGGCACCCCGACACAGGCGCCTGCGTCTACGGCGACAAGGGCGTCATCACCTACGGCTCGCATGGCGCCGGCGGCGTGCGCATCATCCCCGAGACGGCGATGAAGGCCTACAAGCTGCCCGAGAAGAAAATCCCCCGCGCGCCCGGCCACCACGGCGACTGGCTCAAGGCCATCCGCGAGGGCAAGAAGGCCGGCAGCGACTTCGCGCTCTACGGCGGGCCGCTCACCGAGATCGCCATGCTCGGCGTCATCGCCATCAAGCTCCACGGCACGAAGCTCGAATGGGACGCCGAGAAGGTGCAGTTCACCAACTGCCCCGGGGCGAACCAGTTCATCAACCCGCCGTACCGGAAGGGCTGGTCGCTGTAGGGCACAACCGAGAGGAGGGACGCGAATGCGCGCGCGAGTGGTCTGCCTCGCACTTGGCGTCGCCATGGCCACAGGGGCCTGGGGCGCCGAGCGGGAGGGCCGCGGCTGCTACCAGCTCATCCTCCCGCTCCAGGGGCGGCTGGCGGGCGAGCACCACGGGCAGCGGCGCGCGTGGCTCCTCGGGCGGCGGCAGCGGCGGCAAGGGGTGGTGACGGCCGAGGCACCCTACACCAGTGCGGCCTGTAAGCGTATAACTGCCAGCGCCTTACGCGCTGCGCACCGGACTGCGTAGGAAGGCCCAGGACGCGACTTTGGGGCCTCATGCGACCTGTGGGTCATTGGGCGGGGTCTGATGTGGCGGCGGGAGCCGCAAGTGCATATCCAGCCTACACCTGCGGCGATGGGCACTCCGGTCAGAGTCGGACTCCGGAAGGCCCCAAATCGCGCTTTTTCGCCCTCCGTCGGCGCGCCAGAGCCGCAACGCCGAGGCCGAGGAGGGTGAGCGTGGCAGGTTCGGGAATCGCACTCACATTCACATCGGCCGCGGTCAGGCTGAAGTTATCAAAGGTCACTGATGTCCGGTCGTTTGAGCTATTGTTGTTCTGGAGAATGAACTCCACCCGGTCCAGGTCGTTGAGGGTGAAGTTCGCGGACCAGATCAGCGAACCCTCAAAGTAACCGGACACAGCGCTGCCGCTTCGGGAGATGCGAAACGTCCCGCTCGTCGCCGCAGTCGGGAACCCCCCACGGACTGCTCCAATCCAGACGTGCACATTGGGACCGCCGCTATTATCTCTCACATCCATGAAGTAGGGACCTGGTGAGCCGAAGTAGCTGTGTAACTGGACCTGGTCCAGTCCAGGCCCGATGACCGCGTTGCGGAAATCCACCTGGAAGTCGAAGTCGCCACTGACCTTTCCAGAAGGCGTGAGTGCCCCCAGATTCAGCATCAGCCCGACGTTCTGCCTTCCCCCGGGATTATTGCCTACGATGGCGAAGCGGACATCGCCATTGGTGCCGTCTATGCTGTAGAGCCCGGGTGTCGTCTGAAACGGCGTCCAGAACGTCGGGTTGATGCCTCCGCTGAAATCGTCCGTGAAGATCCCGCCCCGCGCTTCCCCCGCCGCGAGCACCGCGCACACGAGGACAGCAAGGCAAGGGAAGAACCGACTACCCAAACCAACTCTCTCGGTCAGGTCATGACGAGCCATGCTAGACCTCCCTTCTCGGTTGCGTGGACCGGCCC
>Ga0307379_10002628_pt1 | contig 26446 bp, 23 predicted proteins | sample UN2MG_FD_202237 | JGI IMG/M metagenome (GOLD analysis project Ga0307379, IMG submission 202237) | Soil microbial communities from Risofladan, Vaasa, Finland - UN-2 | ecosystem: Environmental > Terrestrial > Soil > Coastal area > Acid sulfate soil | place: Finland: Risofladan, Vaasa | collected...
TTTTCTTTATATATTGTTCTCCTAATTAAATAATCCCTTCCTGAATTCGGTCAGCTCGGGGAGCTGACCCTACATTTTTATAATTAGATGTATTGCCCTCCGTCGACTTTGATGACTTCACCAGTGATGTGTTTGGCTTTTTCTGTACAAAGGAAGGTCACCAAATAAGCCACATCTTCAGGTGTTCCTAAGGCATCAAAAACAGTTTCGGCTCTTGACCTCTGTTTAAAATCCTCAGGCATGCTGCTGATCATGTCCGTTTCTATCAGCCCAGGAGCCACGGCGTTGACGTTAACTCTGGATCTTCCAAGTTCTTTTGCTACAGTTTTTGTCAAACCAATAGCTCCGGCTTTAGCAGCAGCATAATTGGACTGGCCGAACCTGCCTCTTATGGCGTTAATAGACGTTACATTCACAATCTTCCCTGATTTTTGCTCCTTAAAAATGGGAGAGACAGCCCGGATGAAATTAAAATTCCCCTTCAAGTCGACATTAATGACGGCATCCCACTGCTCTTCAGTCATCTTCCAGATAACACTATCCCAGTTCATGCCCGCGTTGTTCACGAGGATATCCAAATGGCCGAATTCACCGACAATATCTTTCACCAGTGTCTGAACCGCATCAAACTCCGAGATATCCACTTTATACGCCACAGTCTTGCGGCCCATTCCTTTAATCTCTTCAGCGATGGCCTTGGCTTCATCACCATGTTTCCTGTAGGTTAAAGCCACATCTGCTCCATTCTTGGCCAAATCCAGGCAAATCGCTGTCCCGATGCCCATACTTCCACCGGTAACCAGTGCAACCTTTCCATCGAGCTCCATCTTTTCCTCCTCTCTTTTTAATCTCGTTTTATGCGTTTGTTTTTTTGTTATGTTTAGTTTCGTTAGCCGTATAATGTTTGCGCTCTCTTATTCTTCTGCGGGTTTGGGAAGCACGGCTTCCATAAAAGCATCGTCAACAGTTTTGCCCTCAGCGATCATCTGTCTGTATTTCACGAAATCGATGACGTCTTTGCCCGTCACTTTTTTCATATTAAAGGCGTTGAATCCCAGGAAAGCCTCAGTAGTCATGTTGACTGCCAGCCAATGACGATTGTAGTTCTTTGCCATATCCCAGAAGAATTTTTTCTTCGCGCGTACACTGTCTAAAGTTTTTATGAGACAACCGGGGAACAGGTTGGTGAACTTCCAGACAACCTCATGAACGGCTTTGTCCAAGAGTTCAAAATCTGTTTTTGCGTTTTTAAGGAATTCTCTCGCCTTTTTCCCCTCTTCGCCTCTGACAAACTCGCCATAGACGATCTCACCATCATCGATGTACTTATCAATGATCACAGCAGGATTCCGGATGAACTTATCCTCCTCTTTTATGACCGGAGCCACCTTTGTGATCAAACCCAGCCTCTTCATCTTGTAGGCGCTCCATAACTCGCAGGAAACGCAATTCCAGATAGCATCCTCGATGCTCAAAAACCATGGGAGGAAATCCGAGGATCCCCCATCCGGAGCCGACCCGTGCCGCGGCCCTGCCTGGCCGAAGATGGCCGTGTCTGCGGATATCGCAATGTCGCAGGCCATACCGATCTCCTGCCCGCCGGCCACTCTCATCCCATTCACCCGGCAGATCGTCGGCTTCTTACACATTAGGATGGAATCCACCATGCCATTGAAGAGGTCCATATATTCGCCGTACTCATTGGGCCTCCCGGAATAGTATTCGGCATACTCTTTGGTGTTCCCGCCCGTACAAAAAGCCCGGTCCCCCACAGCAGTAAACACAACGGCAACGACACTCCTGTCTAAGGACGCATTCTGGAAACCAGCGATCACACCCTTCACCATCTCTGTGGTGTAAGAATTGAACTGGGCCGGATTATTGAGGGTGATCCAGGCGGCATAAAGGCCTTCAACGGCAGTGCCTTTCGCATCAAGGATCGGCTTTTTCTGATACATCGTGCAGGGTGGTTCAAAGCCCCAAAAATCTTCACCCCACAACAAATGATTTTTGATCTCGTTATCTGTTTTCAGCCAATCTATACTCATCATTCCTCCTTTTTAGGCTCTGTTTCACTCAAGATTTTTTAGTTTTTGGCTCAGGGCCTCTTTGAACTCTGCTTCCACTTTTTTCGCTTTGGCCCGCATGATCCTATCTCCGAACATGGCCAGTTTTCCGACGATGTTTGCTTTGCAGGAGTAGGCGATCTCCACTTCACCGCCCTCCTTTTCCTCCAGGTCTATACTGGTCCTCTGCATGAAACGCCCGGCTTTGCCGATGTCCTCCCCTTCCCCTTCCATCTCTACGTGTGTAGGAGGTTGGACATTTACAAGTTTGTTCTTGAATTTGAACCGGACGGCGATCGGCCCCACTTTCTGCTTGACCACACAGTCATATGTATCTTGGTCGATGAGTTCGATCTTCTCAGCTCCTGGAATACACTCACGCAGAGTCTCCGGTTCCATCAGCGTATCCCACAACTTCTGAATGGGCGCTTTCACGGCAAATTTTCCTTCAATTATCACGTTGTCCTCCGTTAATCTACCTTCTCTGCTTCTTTTTCGAGCAGATCAGCCAGGGTTTTATACCCTTTATTCCCCGGTTCCATAGTCTGGATGAGTAAGAGTTCAATGAAATTGTAGCCTTTGGAATTCACCCATTCCTTGTGGGTCTGGTCTCCCGTCCCGAAGATGTGTCGCGCCAGGTCCAGGGTATCGCTCCAGATCTTTCCGCATGTTGGACATTTATAGGGCACTACTTTTTCTCCTTATTTATCCTGAATCATTCATAAAAAATGTCGATACTTATCATAACAGACCCAATATCAGAATGTTACATTGAATTTTCGGAATGTTCATTTGAGTACTGCATTTCCTATGTGATTCTCATTTATAATCGACATTTTTTACCCTACGGGCGAGCTGATCTCACCAAAAAGCCTTCGTTGTAGCCCACTCGCGGTAGTTCACTACAGCTTCGTGAGCCACCGCCTCGCCTTTGCAGCAATCTCAACTCGTGAATAATCCAGGTTATCTTTTTTATATATCTTACTTCTTTATCTTTTCTTTCTCCTTTAGGGCGTTGAACACCTTTTCCGGCGTGATGGGAAGTTCCTTGATGCTGGTTCCCGTGGCTTGGAATACAGCATTCGCCAGAGCTCCTGCGGTGGGGTTGGTCAAGCCCTCACCTGCTTCTTTGGCTCCAAAAGGGCCCTCGGGCTCGTAGGTTTCCACTTCCATCACAGTCGTTTCCGGCATTTCTGTGGTCCGCAGGATCTTGTAATCCACAAGATTCGGGTTCAGAATCTTGCCTTCATCCATAGGCAGATCTTCCGTGAATCCATAACCTGCGGCCATGGCGATGGCACCTTCAAGCTGCCCCTGAACACCGAGTGGATTGATGACCTGCCCGCAATCATGCGCGGTCACGCAGTTCTTGAGCGACACTTTTCCTGTCTCCGGATCCACACCGGCTTCCACGGCCTGCACGCCGAAGCTGTATGCAGGAGAGATCATGCCTTTCCCGTGCGGAGTGTAATGACCCCTGGCCACGATGGGCTGACCCTCTTTGCCACGGATGGCCTCCTTGACCACATCAAAATAAGACAAACCCCGCTCAGGACGCGCGATCAGGTGGACCCATCGGTCTTTGATATCCAGGTCATAGACGATGTTGGGTGACATCTTGGCCGCCGCATACTCGATGATCTGCCTCTTGACATCCGCAGCAGCCATTTTGACAGCATTTCCCTGCATGAGAGTTTCGCGACTGCCCCATGCACCCAGGTCCACAGGACACTTATCGGTATCTCCCATGTGGAGCCGGATGTCCTCGACCCGGACACCCAATTCCTCAGCGCAGATCATGGCCATTGTGGTGTTGGATCCCTGTCCCATGTCCTGCGATCCGATAAAGAGATCCACCTTCCCATCCACATTCACTTGAATAATGGCTGAGGAAAAGGCATAGGGAGTGTTGAACCAGTTGAAGATACCTCCGGACATAAATCCATAAGCCGCAATCCCAATGCCATGATGGGGAGGCAGTTTCCCTCTGTCCTTGATCCACTCCTCCACCTTGTCGAGGCATTCGATGAGGCCACAGCTCTGGATCGTGGCCTGTCCAGGGACCTCATAACCCGCATACATCGCATTCTTGCGGCGGATGTCGATCCGGTCGATACCGAGTTCTTCCGCGATCAGGTCGATCTGCGTTTCCGCACAGAATGTAGCCTGTGGCGCTCCAAACCCTCTCATGGCCGAAGTGGGTGCCGTGTTGGTGTAAACTCTGTATCCATCATACTGGTAACTCGGCCACACATAAGGAAATGACTGAAAAAATCCGGTCAGGTAAAGGGCGGTGGCCCCCATGGCTGTGTAGGCGCCACCTTCGGTGAAAACACGGGCTTCCTTCACCAAAAAGGTCCCGTCCTTCTTCACACCACTCCTCAGATAATAGAACATGGGCGTGCGGCGTTTTGTGGCCATGAATTCCTCTTCGCGGCTGAGCACGATCTTGACCGGTTTACAGAGTTTCATGGAAAGGACTGCACTGCAGAACTGTGCGGAATCCAGCTCAAACTTGCTGCCGAATCCGCCTCCTGTGTATCGGGAGATCACCCGGATATCATTCTCCTTGAGCCCCAACACATCAGCTAACAGGACTTTGATGTAATAGTGAGATTGTGTGGATGTCCATACAGTGAGCTTTCCTTCAGGAGTGTAACTGGCCACAGCACAGTGTGTCTCCATGCACACATGAGCCTGGGATGAACACCGAAACCAATCTTCACGCACATAATCCGCTTGTTTGAAGGCCTCATCCAGATCTCCCCATTCGATGTGTCGTGTCACATTGATGTTGCGTTCTGCATTCTCATGGAGCAGGGGGGCATCTTCTTTTATGGCTTCAAGCGGCTCGAAGACTGCCGGTAGAGATTCGTACTCCACCTCTATCAGATCAAGAGCTTCCTCTGCCGTGTCTTCATCGACCGCGGCAACAGCAGCCACTGGTTCCCCGATATAACGGACCTTCTCCCTGGCAAGAATCTCCTCATCACAGAGCTCTTTATAGCGCCGCCATATCCCCTGTTTCACTCCCAGGGTGTCCTTGCCCGTGACCACAGCCTTCACGCCAGCCAGAGCTTCCGCCTGGGTCATGTCGATGTTGAGGATTTTGGCATGGGGGTAAGGGCTTCTCAATATTTTCCCATATAGCATTTGGGGCAAAACGACATCAAAAGCGTACTCAGCCCTTCCCGTAACTTTGGCTATTCCATCGACATTGTGGATCGGAGTGTTTATGACATTAAATTTTGTCATTTGCCACCCTCCTTATACTTGCCTTCAGCCACGGCTTTAACCGCTCTGATTATGCTGTTGTACCCCGTACATCGACAGAGATTACCGTGAATCCCCTCTTTTATCTGTTCCACTGTGGGGTTAGGATTTTCTGTAAGTAAAGTTGTCGCCGAGAGCAACATGCCCGACGTACAAAATCCACACTGATATGCACCGTGATCGAGGAAGGATCTTTGTACCGGCGTGAGTTCCGCACCATCCGCCAAATCCTCCACAGTCCTCACTTCAGCACCATCTGCCTGAATAGCTAAGATGGAACATGACTTGACCGTTTTTCCGTTGAGAATCACTGTGCAGGCATGACAGGCGCCGGTGTTACAGCCTCTTTTTGTGCCCATAAGGCCCAGTTCATCCCGCAAGACCTCTACGAGCAGCATCTTGGGTTTTATGTAGAGTTCATGAAAATCGCTGTTAACGGTTATCCTCAGCATTTGCTTTTCCATAACCGGAATCCTCCTTATTTCGCCAGTGCTCTGGCTTGGTTCCAGGCCTTCTTCACCATCTTCTTGGTCAGTGCATTCACCAGACTCCTTCTGTACTCTTCGCTGGCATGGATGTCTGCGACCGGGTCCGCCTCCTCAGATGCCTTTTCAGCGACTTTCTTGAGTAAGTTAGTGCTGATTTTTTCCCCGATCAACATTTTTTCAGCGTCCCTGGCCCTTATAGGCGCTGGTGCGGCAGCTCCCAAGACGATCCGTGCATCCTTGCAACCGAGCCCATTGCTCTCAAGCGTAATCGCCGCTGCCACTGATACGATCCCCTGGTCGTTTTTGATGATGTTGAATTTTTCATAAGCCACAGCGGTACGGAGAGGGATAGGGGGCAATTGGACTTCGCACAGAAGCTCGCCCTCTTCGAGAGCTGTCTCGAAATAATCGATGAAGAACTCGTCAAGAGGAAGGGTTCGTGTTTTCCGTTTGCTCGCTAATTTGACCGAGCCATTCATAGCCATAAATACAGGCCCGGGATCTCCCGCAGGATCGCCGTGGCAGAGGTTTCCTCCGATCGTGCCCCAGTTGCGCGTCTGTATGGATGCCAGGTTCTTTTCCATGTCAGTAAGAACAGGGTATTTCCCTTTGATGATTGGCGACAATTCGATGGTTCGGTGAGTGGTTGTTGCCCCGATCCTGAGTCCTTTTTTATCCTCGAAATTGAGATAATCGAGCTCTTCTACGTTCTTGATATCGATGAGATATTCTGGAGCCACCAACCCCTGACGCATCAGAATGAGCAGGGATTGCCCTCCGCAGATAATCTTGTAGTCTTCTATGTGCCGGTCGATGAGATCGAGCGCTTCCTCTAAAGTTTTGGCTTTGGCATAGATAAAGTCCCGGATCATTTGGTTGTCCTTTCCAGAAAATCACTGAACACAAGCCAAGTCGGGCTGGGTTTGAGTGGGGGAGGTATCGGGAGCTTGTATCGGTCCGACAATTTACATGTGTCCTTGGTTGCCAAATCAGGTGTGTTTTGAGAGGTTTGGTCTTCTTGATCTCCCAAATATCCTCTGTATTTTTTTGCGAAGCAGAGATAATAATGCCGTCCTCTGTACTGAGGACATTCCTTACACAATTCCTTGGAGAAGGGACAGAGCACCTTTGTCTTAGCCATATCTCAACCTCCCCGAGATAATAAATTGCACGTCCTAACGCGCGCAACCATAAAATTAGCAACCATTTGTGGTTGCAACAATAATCAGAATCATAAATTTTGTCAAGGCTTCTCCATTTTATATGTAAGGGCCGTTTCATATGTAGGGGCCGTTTCCCAAACGGTCCGTTCGGGGAACAGATCCTACAAATCTTCCACTATGTTCTTACACTTCCTCCAACTTAATTTTTCTTTTATCCAAAATCGCGACCAGAAAAAACGTCACCAGGCTCACGATCCAGCAGAAATATATGGGATGAGGGAGATTTATGCCCTGGAAAAAAGATGGGATCTGCGGGAAGATCAACCAGAGGGCCAGAGCGATCATGGCAACGAGCAGCGTCCACGTGGCATGGGAACGCCTGCATATGCCGGGCCAGAACAGGGTCATCAGAGTGACCAGAGTGTAGGCCGTCGTCAGGGTCAACCCGATAAGCAATGTACGAACGATCCCAGAAACCGAAACCGCAAGAAGGTAGGTAAAAACGCTCAGGATCAAAACCGACACACGCGAAAAAATCCTCTCACGTTTTTCCCCGAGGTCTGGAGCTAAGAATCTCTTGATAATATCACCGACTACAAGAGTGGCGCTCCCAACGAGGAGAGCGGATGCAGTAGAGACATCTGCTGCCCATAAACCTGCCAATACGAGACCGGCAACAAAAGGACTCAGACTCAGGACCGTCCTGGGTAACGCCTCAGTGGGGATAATCCCGGGTTGAAGCACTGCTGCTGCCATGCCGATTATGGCACTGATAAATCCTATAGGGAGGATCAACAGACCACCAAGAAGAAAGCCTTTTTTTGCGGAGAGGGAATCTTTGGCTGCAAAGCTGATCTGGGCAACGGACTGGACGGAAAAGGTCATGGTGCACATGACAAGGAACCAGGCCACTACAAGGCTCCAACCTATCGCGCCCAAGTCAAAACCCGGATGGCCGCTAGGGAGTTTCGCTAGGAGTTCATCGAATCCTCCCACCTTGTCCACAGCCAGGATCGCGCCCAGAAGAACACCCACATAGATCAAGATCACATTGATGATGTTCGTGATTCCGGCGGCCCAAAATCCACCGATCAGAGTGATCCCAACAAAAACCACAGCGGTGACAAGCATCCCCGATTGGAACGTGAACACATCAGGGAGCAACGACGAGAGTATGGCCCCACCCGCCACATATTGGAGAGAGGTGATGACGATCTGCAGGAGAAGCTGTCCGATGACACCCACAACGCGGCCCGACACACTGTAATGTCTTTCAAAGAATTCCGGAATGGTTGAGATCTCTAACGCCCGGTAGCGTCGGGCTGCGATAAGCCCCACAAGCACAGCACCGGCCGCCCAGGCTGCATTGTACCATCCTGCTGCGATCCCTGAGCTATAGGCTCGCTCAGCCACGCCTATGGTCGAGGCTCCACCGATGGCCAAACCCGTAAGGAGCGGAGCGACGACCCAAAACGGCAGGCCGCGCCCGGCCAAAAGATAGCCGATCATCCCTCCTTTGCTCAGGCGCCGGGTCAACCACGTGATGACGAAGAGGAGGACGATATAAAGAACAACGATGAGGAAGGGGATCCAATTCATAAGGATTTGTGCTTTATACGGGCATCAACCACGGCAGCACCTTTCCCCTTAGGAAACACAAGAACAGGATTCAGGTCCATCTCATCGAGCTGGGGAAAATCCGTGCCGAGCTCGGAGAGCCGGAGTAAAATATCGACCACAGCATCGATATCCACGGGTTTTTCTCCTCTTGTCCCTTCCAGTATAGGATACCCTTTGATGGACTGGATCATCTCCATGGCGTCTTCCTTTGATAGAGGGGCCAGCCGGAACTGGACATCCTTGAGCACTTCGACGAATACTCCTCCCAATCCGAACATGACAGTGGGTGCAAGACCCAAGTTTCCCTTGGAACCCAAGATCACTTCTTTCCCGCCTGCCAGGTGTTCCTGAAGAACAAAGCTGGGCTTTTGTTTGGCAAATTTCTTGGCCATCTTTTTGTAGGCAGACAGGAGTGTCGATTCGTCATTAATTCCGAGGGCCACGCCACCCACATCCGATTTGTGGACTATGCTCTCGGCATCTACCTTCAAAACCAACGGATATCCAACCTTTTTTGCCATTTTCATCAGGTCTTTTTCGTTTTTAGCTTTCACGGTTTTGGCAGCCGGAATTCCATAGGCATCTAAGATATCATAGACATCCTCCTGAGAGAGGAAAAACTCCTTTTTATGTTTACTCAGGATGTCTTTGACCTTCTTTTTCTGCTTTCTGAACTCTAGGAAAACGGGGGCAGGTCTCTTCAGGATCTGTCCATACCGGGTCATGGAGGCAAGAGCTCTGGCAGCAGTTTCGGCAAAATCATAGACGGGAACGCCACTGGCTCTTATCAGCCGTATGACTTCCTGCCATTTTTCTATGGTCATCACTTGGCAGACGATGGGTTTCTTCGCAAATTTTGCAAGCTCCCCGATCTTACGGGCGATCCCCTCACAATCCACAAAGGGCGCAGTCACAAAAACAAGGAGAACAGAATCGATATTGGGGTCTTTGAGCAGAGCTTCAACTGTCCCGCCATACTGCTCGGGTCCGGCAGTGGCCACCACATCCACAGGGTTGGAGACAATAGCCTCCTGAAAGACGAGCTTTTTCAGGGTTGTTTTTGTTTTTGCGCTCAGTTTGGCCAGCTTCAACCCAGAAGAGATGCATTCATCCACAGCAATGATCGCTGGGCCACCGGTGTTGGTCACGATCACAACTCTGTCTCCGGGAGGAACCGGCTGGTTCGAAAAGGCCACAGCTGTATCGATCATGTCCTCTTGAGAGTGGAAACGCAGGACTCCCGCCTTTTTAAAGATCACTTCGGCGAGTGTATCCTGCTCCATCAAAGATCCCGTATGAGAGGCCACAGCTACGGCTCCTTCCGATGTCTTCCCGGTTTTCAGAGCAAGAATGGGCTTCTTTGGAGTCACCCGACTGGCAACTTCGAGAAAGCCCGCGGGGTCCTTCAAGGTTTCTATGTGGGTCATGATGACACGTGTGTCTTCATCCTGGCCGTAATAATCGATGATCTCGTTCATGCTCACATCGGCTTCGTTCCCAAAACTCGAATACATCCGGATGCCTTTCCCTATGCGGTAGAGATGCAATTTGAGGGTCTCGCCCACGCCGCCGCTTTGGGCGACAATAGAGATATTGCCGGGGAACATGGGCACAAAGGTAAAATTGGCATACACGGAGACTTCGGGGTCGGAATTTTGGATCCCCTGGGAGTTCGGCCCATAAATGCGCATCCCGTATTTGTGGGCGATCTCTACGATCTGCTGCTCCAGCTTCAATCCCTCTTCGCCCACTTCCTTAAAGCCGGCCGTGTGGACGATGGCAAATTTTACACCTTTTTTCCCGCATTCCTCGAGTACATAGGGGACGATGGTGTTCTTGATGGAAATGTTCACCAGGTCGACTTCATCAGGGATGTCGCTGATCGAGGCATAAGCCCTAAAGCTTTTAATGGACTTAGACTTCGGGTTGATTGGGTAGATCGGACCTTTAAAATTGTGGTCCAGCAAATTTTGCATCACAATATGGCCGATGCTGAAAGGATTATTCGAGGCTCCGACGATAGCCACTGATTTGGGTTTAAACAGCGCATCAAGCATTTTGACCTCCTTTTGTTTCTTGGGCATACAGGGCTGCCCCAAAAGCGCCTGTCAATTGGGGAAGCGGAGGAACAAAGATATCTTTTCCGATCCTCTCTGCAAACATCTGAACAAAATAGGGATTATGCGCCACTACTCCCCCACTCATCACGACGTTCCCCTCCAAAGGATCCATCTCCATGGCTCTCTTTATAACGGAAGTGAAAACACCCTTAACTATATCCTCCACAGGGACGTTTTCCCTGATCTTCATCAGGATTTCAGTCGCGGAAAACACCGTGCAGTAGCTTCCAATTTCGATATCGTTTTGGGCTTTCTCTGCAAGTCCGTTGAGTTTTTCCAATCGGATCTTTAAACGATTGGCCATCTCCTCAAGAAAAGCGCCTGTGCCTGCGGCACACTTGCGATTCATCATGAAACCGGTCCTCTTTCCGGAATCGTTGATCTTAATGATCTTGTTGTCCTGGCCGCCGATATCGATGAGTGTATGGGCCTTAGGATAAAAAAAATAGCTACCCCAGGCATGACAGCTGATCTCCGTCTTCGTTGAGTTGGCAAAGGGCACGTTTCGTCTTCCATAGCCAGTGCTCACTACAAAACACCTATCCGAAGAAACCCCTTTGGTCTTTTCCAGGGATTTTTCGAACGCTTTCCCGGCAGCCCCTTCAAAATCCGCACCAGAGTCAGTAACGGCATAACCGAGGACCTCTGCCTCTGCATTTAGAATGATAGCTTTGGTCGTGGACGCCCCCACATCAATGCCGGCGAACAAACGCGTGCTCATTTTTATAAAAATACAAAGCCCCAAATTGTTCAGATCTCAGTGAGTAAAATCAAAATCTATTCTATCGATCTGAACTTTGGCACTCCAAAATTATCGCTATTTCGATTCGAGTTGTTCGATAAAAGCCTCGATATTGGTTTTCGCCTGCTCCTCGGAATAACAGCGTAGATCGTTCAGGTCGCCGTTGATAGTCAGTGTGGGCACTTTCAGATTCTTCTCGAGCCGCTGGGGCATTCCGTAGCGGTTGTTGGAATTGGCAGGGCATGTTTTTGCGTCATGGAAGAGAATCCCATTGATATCATATTTCCGGACCATGTCCTCGATGTATTTTTCCTTGAAGTTCTCATCCCGAACGATAAATATCTCTGTGTACGCACGGGCCATGCTCATGAAGGGGTCCTTGGGGTCGAAAGAATCGAATATCCAGCTGTTGCAGTACGTGGATGCGATCACAGCCGTCTTGAGCTCGATAAAAAACTCCGCCAAGCTCCGCAGTTTGCCCCAGATGGGCATGCCCTCCCAATAGATGCGGAATTTTTCATCCTCAACAGCACCATCTTTATTAGTCACTCTCCCTTCCAACTCTTTGAGGAGCACTTTGTAGTACTCAACTGCTGTCTCGGTCCCCCTGAGAACCACAGCAGGCCCCATGTGAATCGTCTCGTCAAAGAAACTGATCGGCGCGGGCTTAGCCATGTTTGTCTCCAGGACCTTTTTCCACAGTTGGGTGCAGTCGCAGGAAAGACCCAGTATATGGCGGAACTTATCGATGTCAAATGTATTGCCCGAGATCTCTTCCAGTGTGGGGATCAATCCTTTGATCTGTTTCTCAATGCTTAAGAGGGAGTCATCGGTGATCCTACTGATATTTCGATATGTGGTTATTCCCAGTGCGGGGACTTTGAGCTCTCTGGAATACCAGGAGAGCCAATCCTGGACATCTCGGCATTGATTCGTATTGTAGACCAGAACATCCGGTTTGGGGACACCTTCGATGCCCTCATAAGCTCGCGAAAGTGGAGTTTCTCCCTTGATGAAAGCGCCAATATCGCTGGTCAGATAGGAACATATGTCGGGAGAGTAGCCCACAGAGTTCGCCACAGGAATGTAATCCATGGCCTGCCGAGTAGACCCCAACATCGCCCCATGATTCTCTGGGTAATACACCAAGAATCCCAAACTCAACAGGAGTTCTGCAGGCCCGACACTGGTGCACCAGGCGATCTTGGGTGAGCCTTCTTTTGCGGCCCGGTCCATTTCATAAAAATAGTCGGCCATGATCTTTCTCATGTGGCCGGCTGCTTGGATTTTTTTTATGGCGGCCTTTTTTTCCTCGCTCATATTTCCTCCTCAAATTTCAAGGCAGAACAGAACAAAGTGTTTGCTCTGATATTTTTTCGGTGAGGTTAGGACAAGACCCATGCTTTACCAAGGTATCCAAAATAACAATATTAAATACCCAAGTCAAGAAACATTACCGAGATCGATAGACTGGCCGAGTTTTTTGAGAGGGGACGGTTCTGTTTTTATGTAGGGACCGTTCCCAGAACGGACCGTTTGGGAAACGGTCCCTACATTTAAATCGAGCTTACTCTGTCCCCTTTTTTGTTGACAGAGCGGGAGTTAGATGATAAAAAATCTCCGTTAAGTCTATTGTATCCGTTAAGTCCGTTTTCTCCGTTCTTCATTGAGTAACGGATTGGATGCTCCAACTGGACTACACGGATCGAGCGAGCGATTAGAAGAGGGAAAAAATGAACCAAAAAACTTACAACAACATTATTTTCGACATCGACGGAGAAACGGCGTTCCTTACTATCAACCGGCCTCCGGTGAACATCCTGGATATCGCAACTATGGAAGAAATGAACGATGCCCTGGACAGTCTGACCGACAACACGGATGTCAAAGTTCTGGTGATATCCGGCAGTGGAGACAAGGCTTTTTCCGCTGGCGTGGATGTGTCTGACCATACGGAAGACAAGGTCGATAAGATGCTCGAGGTTTTCCACGGTATTTTCCGCAAAATGTCCCGGCTGGATCAAGTGACCGTCGCAGCGGTCAAGGGATTAACCCTAGGAGGCGGATGCGAGGTCGCCATATTCTGTGACATGATTTTTGCTGCGGAAAATGTAAAGATCGGACAGCCGGAAATAAAACTTGCAGTGTTCCCTCCGATCGCACTCCTTGTCCTCCCTCATCTCATAGGATTGAAGAGAGCCTCAGAGCTCCTCTTGACTGGCAAAGTTATTGACGCCAAAGAAGCCGAGAGGATCGGTCTTGTCAATAAAGTTGTTCCCTTAGAATCTTTCGACGCTGGAGTTCACGAATTCATCCAACCTATCTTAGAGCTGAGCTCGGTGGGGATCAAATATTCTAAAAGGGGGATCCAACTCGGGTTAGAAACGACCTTTTCAGAAGGTCTCAAAAAGATCGAAAAAATCTATCGTGACGAACTGATGGCTTCTGAGGACGCCCAAGAAGGACTCAAATCTTTCTTGGAGAAGCGAAAACCAGTTTGGAAGAATAAATAATCCAAAAGGAGGATATATTATGAAAGCTGCCATATTTCATGGACCCAACCAGCCTTTAAAGATCGAAGAGGTGGACATACCAAAAATCGAGCCTCATGAGATCCTGGTCAAAATTGCCGCTTGTGGTGTCTGCAACACAGATCTCCACTACATGGACCACGGGGTTCCGACATTCAAGAAACCTCCGATGATCCTCGGTCATGAGCCATCGGGGATTGTGGAGGAGGTCGGGGAAGATGTAAAAAATTTCAATGTGGGTGACCGAGTCCTCATCCCGCCTGTTTTTTCCTGCGGATACTGTGACAACTGCCGGTTGGGCAGGGAGAATATCTGCTTCAACATGCTCATGCTCGGCAATCACATCGATGGGGCCTATGCCGAATACACAAAGGCTCCAGCGAAGGATTGTCAACACCTTCCCGAAGACATGCCCCTTGAGGAATCCAGCATCATTGCCGATGCCATTTCCACTCCCTTTCATGCAGTGAAGAACAGAGCGAAGGTCAGACCTGGAGATTCCGTGGTCGTGTTCGGATGTGGAGGCGTGGGGATCAATGTGGTTCAGATGGCAGTCGCTGCCGGAGCCTCAGTCATCGCCGTCGACATCATCGATAAAAAGCTGGAAGTGGCCAAAGAGCTGGGAGCCAAACACACGATCAATTCCACGGGAAAGGAAGACAAGGCGCTCCTTAAGGAGATAAGAACTCTAACCGGTGGAGGGGCTGATATTTCCATTGAAGCCATCGGCAATCCAAAAACCATCGAACTCGGTCCGGCTGCGGTCAAAGCGGGAGGTTTGCACTGCCAGGTGGGTTATACCCATCATAACGTTCCCGTGAATATGGGACGATTGATGTTCAGAGAGATCGAGATCAAGGGTTCTCTGGGTTGCCGTCCTGTAGATTATCCGAAGATCATCGAAATGGTTCGCACGGGAAAAATTCAACTCGACCCGGTCGTGACACACAGGTTCAAGCTGGAAGACATCAATGATGCCTTTGAAGTGATGCGGAGGGGCGAATCGCTGAGATCGATTATTGTATTTTGAAAAAAAATGACGAGACTCTTAGCCTCGCACAATACTACTCAGACACAAATATCGAACAAAAAAAATGCCGTTTTCTATTTCTCTTTTTATTCTTTTCCAAGCACAATCGTATTAAGCTTATCAATATGGCTATTCTTCAACCCTCAACCGATAAATTTGAGCAACACCTCTCAGAAATAATGAGTTTGGTAAGCACATACTCAATTTGCGAAATATAGAAAGGATATATCGCTAAGATAAATCCGGAAATGGAAAATCAAAAAAGAGAAACTTTCACTTCGTTCTTTGGAACATTGATGACAATGATCGGCGTGGCCGTTGGATTGGGTGCGGTCTGGCGCTTTCCCTACATGGTCGGAAAATTTGGTGGAGCTGCTTTTGTCCTCTTTTACATCGCGATTGTTCTCTTCGTAGGAATACCAGCACTTATGGCTGAATGGACTCTCGGTCGGCATACCCAAAGAGGTACACTAGGTGCATTTGAAAAGGGAAATTTCCCTGGAGGAAAGTACCTCGGAGGGTTTTTGTTTCTTATCGTTTTTTTCGCCACCGGTTATTACACCAACGCTATTGGGTGGGTCGGATTTCATGCCATAGCAGAAATTGTCCATGCCTTCGGAGGAAAATTCGACGCCTCTGTTGTACTCCCCCCCCAGGCAGGATTCAAGCTTACTCCTTTCCTGTTGCAACTCATGATGACCGCTTTTGTCATGATGACTTGCGGTGTTGTACTCATCAAAGGTTTGAAAAAAGGCATAGAAAAAGTCAGTAAGGTTGCTGTCCCTTTCCTCTTTATTACGTTAGTTATTCTCATTGTCCGATCTGTCACTCTCGATGGAGCTAGTGAAGGAATAAAATGGTATATTGGAGGCTTCCGATTCAACGAACTGACTCCAGCGGTCATGGCTGCCGCTCTTGGCATGGCTTTTTTCTCGATGTCTCTAGGGGGAACCTTTATGGTCATTTACGGGTCATACCTTAATAAAAAGGACAATATTCCAAAAAACGCACTCTTAACCGGTATCGGAGCCTCCACAGCAGGAATCTTAGCAGGCTTTGCAATTTTTCCCGCTGTATTCTCCTTTGGGCTCGAGCCTGCTTCCGGACCTGGTTTGATTTTCACAACCTTACCTAAAACGTTTGAGCTCATGCCTGCAGGATGGCTTTTCGGTCTTCTCTTCTTCTTAGGGCTCTTCGGAGCAGCCTATCTATCCGACGTCGCAGCTTTTGAGGTGCTTGTCGGTGGAATCGTTGACAACACAAGAATGGAAAGGAAAAAAGTTGTCTTTTTGGTCATTTGCATTTGTTATATCCTCTCTATTCCCCCTATGATTAACTACAAAATTTTTATCCCATGGGACTTAACTTTTGGCTCAGGGATGCAAGCTCTTGGCTCCCTCTTCGCTGTCGTTACAGCAGTCTGGTGTATCAAAAGAGCAGACGCATTAAAGGAACTCTCAGAGGGAAGGAAAAAACCTTTTCCGATTTTCCTCTATTGGTGGATGAGAATCGTCATTCCAATCGCAATATTATTTGTAGGCATCAGCTGGCTCATGGACTCTGTTTTTAAAATCAATATATTCGGATAAATTGGATAAACCTCACTACAGGACAGAAGTTTTTATGGAAAGCCTTATTCGACTCGAAGACGGTGGTATTTCTTTTTTCCCGCACGGAGGAGGATGCCATCGGGTGTTAGACTATCCTCATTAAGTATATCGTCCAGGCTATCCACCCTTTGATCATTCACATACAGCCCACCCTGTTTGATCAACCGGCGGGCTTCTCCTCTGGAGCTCGTGAGGCCCACCTCAGCAAAGATCTCCATCGGGCTGATGCCTTTGGCTAACCGGGAACTTGAGATGACAGTTGTGGGCATGGCGTCCATATCCTGATCTGTTTTTTCTTTGCCGATCCCAAAAGCAGCCACAGCGGCCGATTGCGCTTCCTGCGCTTCTTTCTCCCCATGGGTGATGCGAGTGGCTTCAAACGCCAAAACTTGTTTAGCTTTCCGGATGTCGCTTCCCTCCAAGGATCCCATCTGTTTGATCTCCTCCATAGGGAGAAAAGTGAAGAGTCTGAGAAAACGGCCTACATCGCGGTCGTCACAGTTCACCCAGTATTGATAGAAGTCGTAAGGACTGAGCAGATCAGCATCCAACCAGACAGAACCTGAAGCAGTTTTTCCCATCTTGGTACCAGATGCGGTTGTTAAAAGGGGGAAGGTTAAAGCCTCTGCCTTGGCTCCTTCAACTCGACGGATGAGGTCAACACCCGCCAGAATGTTGCCCCACTGGTCGTCTCCCCCCATCTGAAGAGTGCACCCATAGTTCTGGTAGAGGTAAAGATAGTCGTAAGCCTGGAGAAGTTGATAGTTGAACTCGATGAAGGACAGACCTTTTTCCAAACGTTGTTTGTAGGCCTCGGCAGCCAACATCCGGTTAACGCTAAAATGCCTGCCAATCTCACGTAGAAACTGGACATAACTCAAAGGAAGGAGCCAATCGGCATTGTCCAATGCCAGGGAATCTTTTCCATCAAAGTGAAGATAGCGGTCAAGCTGAGCATGGATAGCTCGGCCATTGGAGCGGATGGCTTCCTCACTCAGCATTTTCCGCATCTCAGTTCTTCCGCTAGGATCACCCACCATCGTTGTCCCTCCGCCAACGATGGCAATAGGCCGATGCCCGGCCTGCTGCAAATGCATCATCGCCATTATGGGGACAAGACTGCCGGCATGGAGAGAGGTCGCAGAGCTATCATAACCGATGTAATAGGTGATAGGATCGCCACCTAACATTTTCCGCACATCGGCTTCATCAGATGCCTGGGCTATAAAACCCCGCACTTTCAGGATGTCATACACATTGGTGCTCATTCCCTTCTCTCCTTAAATCATTCCAACTTCTTTATCAGGCTCCCTATCGTTCAACGTCCTCTAATGTTTATAGCATAATCCCTATTCACTCTCAACTGGATAAGGTTTTGATAAATATTTTTGGCCTGGATTATTCACGAGTTGAGGTTGCTACAAAGGCGAGGCAGTGGCCCACCAAGCTGTAGTGAACTACCGCGAGTGGGCTACAACGAAGGCTTTGTAGTGAGATCAGCTCGCCCGAAGGGTAAAGAATGCCGACATAAAAAGAGAAATACGAGTGGAAAATGTTTCTAACATCCTGCTTCAGAACGTACCATGGTAATGTAACATATGAAAAGAAGTAGATAATAGTGTCGGCATAATTTATGAATGATTCAGGTAGGTTATTTGCCTTTGAAGTCGCCCTTACGTTTCTCCAAAAACGCAGCCACTCCTTCTGTCTTATCTTCAGTCGTGCAGGCAAGGGCGTGGAGGTAGGACTCGAGCGCATAACCGGAAGCCGTATCTCCCTCCTGGCTGCGATTGACAGCTTCCTTGGCATATTGGACAGCAAGGGGCGGCCGGGATGCGATCTTTTTCGCAAGCGCCATCACGTTCTCCATCAGTTCCTCGTGGGGGACGACCCTGTTCACAAGTCCGATGCGGTGCGCTTCCAAAGCATCGATAAAGTCTCCGGTGAGAACCATCTCCATCGCACGACCAAGCCCCACCAGACGGGGAAGCCTTTGCGTTCCGCCATCTCCCGGTATGATGCCCAGCTTAACCTCCGGAGCGCCAAACTGAGCCTTCTCGGAGGCGATACGGATATTACACGCGAGGGCCAGTTCCAATCCCCCTCCTAAGGCATAACCATTCACGGCTGCGATGACAGGGACAGGTAGATTTTCAATGCGGGCGAAAAGAGCCTGTCTGGAACGAGAGACATCCCTTCCCATCACAGCATCACGCTCAACAAGCTCTTTTATATCTGCACCAGCCACAAAGGCTTTGTCACCGGCACCAGTGATCACCAACACTCGCAGGTCAACATCTTTTTCAACCGTGTCCAGAATTTGCAAAAGCTCTTCAGTCAACTCATTGGAGAGGGCATTTAACTTGTCAGGACGGTTTACAGTCAGAACACCGATATTGTCACTTTTTTCATAAATAAGTGTTTTATACATCTCTCCCTCCTAATACAAAAAATCCAAAATCCTTCCATAAAATTTACTCTGCATTGCCTATCAACCTGAATTATTCACGAGTCGAGGTCGCTGCAAAGGCGAAGCCGTGGCCCATATCGACATTTTTTCTGAATAATCCAGATTAGGTGAAGGCGCGGATACCGAGCTCGAAAGCACCGATAATAAGCTGCTGGATCTGGGAGGTTCCCTCATAGAGGGTGTTGATCCTGGCATCTCGGTAAAAGCGCTCCACCGGGTACTCTCCGGAGAATCCGTAACCTCCATGGATCTGGATGGCTTTGTAGGCCACACGGTTCACCATTTCGCTGCAGAAGTATTTGGCGATGGAAGTCTCGCGTGTGTTGGGGACACCTTTGTTCTTGAAGTGCCCTGCGCGGTAGACGAGAAGGCGGCCCGCCTCACATTCGACAACCATATCGGCGATCATCTGTTGGACGAGCTGGAAACTGGCAATAGGCTTTCCGAATTGGATCCTTTGTTTGGCATGTTCCTTACTAATATCGATGCACCCCTGAGCCGAACCCACACACCCTGCCGCCACAGTGTACCTGCCAAAATCCAGGGTTCCCAGCGCGACCTTAAATCCCTTGTTCACTTCTCCAAGAACGTTTTCTTTGGGAACGCGGCAATCCTCGAGAACGATCTCGCCCGTGTTGGAAGCACGCAGACCCAATTTGTCGTGAAGATCGCTTGTAGAAAAACCTTCGAATCCTCTCTCCACAAAAAAGGCCGTGATCCCCTTTGCACCGGCATCCGGATCTGTCTTCGCATAGACAATGGCCAGATCAGCAATCCCGGCATTGGTGATCCAGGTTTTCTGGCCGTTGAGCACATAAAAGTCCCCGTCCTCTTTGGCTGTCGTCACCATACTGGCAGGATCGCTCCCGGCATCCGGCTCTGTGAGCCCGAAACAGCCGATCCACTCACCGCTGGTCAACTTGGGGAGATACTTTTTTTTCTGTTCTTCACTGGCATATTTTAAAATGGGGAGCTCCACAAGAGACACCTGGACAGAATATGTGCCACGCATGGAGGAATCCACCCGGCCTATCTCTTCAGACACAATCGCATGGCTTATATAATCGAAACCCGCTCCGCCATATTCCTCGGGAATTGGCGTTCCCATAAAACCCAGGCCCGCCAGTTTTTCGAATATTTCTCGAGGAAACTCGCCCTTCTTATCGTTCTCCGCAGCAACAGGTGCGATCTCCTCATCGGCAAACTTGCGAATCGTGTCCTGGATCATTTTTTGTTCTTCAGTCAAATCAAAATCCATCATGCTCTCCTAAGATTCAAGTTTAAAAAAAATGTAATGACAACTCAGTATTTGTAGAAGCCCTCTCCAGTTTTCCTGCCCAGCTTGCCTTCATCAACCATCTGCCTAATAATTTCGGGTGGTCTGTAACGTTCGTCCTTGAGTTTCGTATACAATGTCTCCATCTTGGCCAGATGGATATCGAGCCCGATCATGTCGATGAGGGCAAGCGGCCCGATGGGATGGCCCGCACCCAACTTCATGGCCTCGTCGATATCTTCGGCTGAGGCTATTCCATCGGCATAAACGGTCGCAGCCTCATTCAGAAGGCTGGCCAAGACCCGGCTCACTATTCCCGCCGGCGCCTCCTTGAAAGTGACAACAGGAGTCTTGCCCAAGACTTCAGCGAATGCCTTGGCCGTCTCGACCGTTTCATCCGATGTTTCGTCACCCCGGATGATCTCCACCAGCTTCATGATGACTGCAGGATTAAAAAAGTGCATGCCGATGACTTTATCAGAACGCTGCGTTGCCGAAGCGATCTCGCTCACAGAAAGAGCTGTTGTGTTTGTGGCGAAGATGGTCTCAGGGTAGCAGATCGCATCCAGGTTTTTGAAGATGTCTTTTTTGAGGTCGATATTCTCGGATACGGCCTCGATCACAAAATCACTATCGCGGGCAAGGGTCATATCCGTTGACCAACTCATACGAGAGAGGACAGAGTCCATATCTTCCTTTGTGATCTTTCCTTTTTCGATCCGCCTCTCGAGGCCTCTGGCTATTTTATTTTCGGCTTTATTGATGACATCATCGGACACATCGGTCACAATGACATCAAATCCATTTTGTGCACAGAGCTGGCCGATGCCCGCTCCCATAATTCCCCCACCTATCACAATAGGCTTCTTGATATCCATGATTCCTCCTTTTAACAGACCATACGATCTAGCTCAGGTTTTCCAAAATAATTGCGACACCCTGTCCGCCACCGATGCATAAACTGACCAATCCCAGTTTTTCATTCCTGTTCTTCAATGCGTAGAGCAAAGTGGTCAGTATTTTCACACCCGTAGCCCCAACGGGATGGCCAAGAGCAATGGCACCCCCATGGACATTCACTTTGGAGCGGTCCCATTTGAGCTCCCGCTCTACTGCTAGGATCTGTGCTGCGAAGGCCTCATTGAGTTCGATGATGTCGATGTCCTCGAGTTTCAGCCCGGCCTTATCCAGGGCTTTTTGAACAGCGGGAACGGGTCCGATCCCCATGATGGCAGGGTCCACGCCAGCATTGGCATAGGCCACGATCTTCGCCATGGGTTTGACACCAAGCTCTTCCGCCTTTTCCGCAGTCATAACCACGGCAGCCGCAGCCGCATCACACAGAGCGCAGCTGTTTCCCGCAGTAACAGTGCCACCTTTTTTAAAGACGGCAGGGAGTTTGGCCAGCTTTTCAGCGTTCACACCCTCTCTGGGGATCTCTTCTGTATCAAATGTCTCAGTTTGTCCTTTCTTCAAGGGGATCTCAACTGGCAGGGTCTCATCCTTGAACCACCCATTTTTAACTGCGGTAACGGCTTTCAGTTGAGACTCTGCGGCAAATGCGTCCTGTTCTTCGCGGCTGATATCGTATTTTTCGACAAGAGTCTCCGCTGTCATTCCCATCAGATGGCCGGCGAGTGGGCACATGAATCCGTCCTTGTGGAGGATGTCGATCAGCTTGCCATCTCCCATTCGATTTCCCCAGCGTGCATTATCCGCGATGTAGGGAACCTGGGTGCTGTTCTCCGATCCACCGACTAGCACAACATCCGCATCTCCGGCTTTGATCAATTGAGCTGCCAGAGTTGTGGCCCTCAGTGAAGAACCGCAGCGTTTATTCACAGTAAAGGCGGGGACTTCGAAAGGCAATCCTGCCTTGACCGTTGCCAGGCGCCCGATGTTGGGTCCCAGGCCAGCCTGCCAACCCGTGCCAAAAACGACTTCGTCCACATGTCGTGGCTCGATCCCGGCTCTTCGCACAGACTCCTTCAGCACAAGCGCCCCTAGTTCAACTGCAGAAATATTCTTGAATGAACCACCAAATCCGCCACCTGCAGTCCTGACAGCACCAGCGATAACAATATCACTCATATAATTCCTCCTTCTTTTTCTGAATTATTTCGAGAAAGTATCAAAACACCTAATCCTGACAATTGTGTAAATCATTTGAGGCTTGTATTATAATGAGGCTTTCTTAAAGGTGTCAATAATTACCTGATATTAACCGATGATCAAAGAAAATGTGAGAAAACTCCTGGATGAATTGCCACCCGGAGTAGAACTCGTCGCCGCTGCCAAAACGCGGACACCCGATGAGATCCAGGAGGCTATCGATGCCGGAGTGAACATTATCGGTCAGAACTATGTTCAGGAAGCTCAAGCCGCATTCCGCGTTATTGGCAACAGAGCAAGGTGGCACTTCATCGGACATCTTCAGAAGAATAAAGCCAAAAAAGCTGTCGAGATCTTCGATATGATCGAAACAGTGGACTCGTATGGCCTTGCCGCAGAGCTAAACAAGCGCTGTCAGGCCAGGAGCAAAGTTTTGTCCATCCTGATCGAGATCAACAGTGGAAGAGAATCCCAGAAATTTGGAGTAGTGCCGGAAGAAGCCGAAAAGTTCATCAAACAAATTGCCAGCTTTGAGGGGATAAAGGTCCGAGGTCTCATGACCATGGGACCCATGTTCGGCGCCCCGGAGAATGCCCGCTCCTACTTTCAAGAAACAAGACGAACGTATGAGCGTATAAAAAGCTTGGACATTCCCAACGTAGAGATGAAATATCTTTCTATGGGCATGACAAATTCCTTTCGAGTCGCCATCGAGGAGGGCGCCAACATCGTCCGCATCGGCACTCTCATTTTCGGTCCCCGATAAGGGGACCTCTCAATATTTATGAGTTGACATTTGAGGGAAATATTTGTTTATAATAAAACTTACAAATTCGAGAAGATTGATATGAATTTATTCGGACTTCGGGAATGAGAACATTCGGATTTAAATGGGTTTTTCTCACTTCGGCAGTTGTTTTTTTGCTTTTTCTCCCTCTGCTTGTGAACAGCACTCAAACATCTGACTCCGAAGGAAAAACTCAGCAGTCTGAAGGGAAAGAACAGATGGATATCCAGCTTCCTCCCCCTCCTTTCAGCGAGGGTATTTTCCCCTGCTCGGAATGTCATGCTGACATGGAAGTTAACCTTGAGCGAAGAGAACTGGAAGAATTCCATGACGATATTATTCTAAAGCACGATGAAGAGAATAGGTGGTGCATGGATTGTCATGACGCCAATAATCGAGACATGCTACACTCAGCCAGCGGTCAATTGATCGATTTTAAAGAATCTTATAAGCTTTGTGGCCAGTGCCACGGCCCCAAGCTGAGAGATTGGAAAGCGGGTATCCACGGCAGGAGAACCGGCAGCTGGAACGGACAGAAAGAGTACCTTTTGTGTGCCCACTGCCACAATCCCCACACACCGAAATTTGAGAAAATGAAACCAGCGCCTCCTCCAAAAAAACCGGAAAAAGTGAAATGAGTGTATTCAAAGACATCCTTTCGCCCCAAAAGTTAAAAAGGAGAACATTTTTAAAAGCCACGGCGGTCACCTCTGCGACTGCGGCATTCATCGCATGCACCAAGGAGGATCGTGAGAAATTCCTGCAGAACAATTTCAGATCGATGTCCAAGGATGAGATCGCCCAGGTCCTTCAACGTCTTGAAAAGAAATATACCCAAGAATTCGGGAAAGAGTTTTCCGTCTCAGCTAAAGAGGCCATCCCCCAGACATTCTTTGGTTATGCTCTTGATATCTCCAGATGTATCGGCTGCCGCAAATGTGTTTATGCTTGTGTGGAAGAAAACAATCAGACCCTGGAGCCCCAGATACACTGGATCCAAGTCTTGGAAATGGAAAAAGAGAAGGGTATCGATTTCATTCACTCCAACCTATATTATGACCACGAAGAAGTGCCCTATGAAGGACATTTTTACCTGCCCGTGCAATGTCAGCAATGTCAGAATCCTCCCTGTGTGAAGAGCTGCCCGGTAGGGGCGACCTGGACCACAACTGATGGAATTGTAGTTGTGGATTACAACTGGTGTATCGGCTGCCGCTGCTGCATGGCTGCATGCCCGTATGGAGCGCGTCACTACAATTGGGGAAAAGTGAAACTCAACGCCGAAAACGTCAATCCCAAAACTCACTATCTTGGTAACCGACCACGCTACAAAGGGGCTGTGGAGAAATGCACCTTCTGTATCCAGCGGATTCGAGAAGGACGTTACCCTGCGTGTGTCGAAGTTTGTCCTGTAGGAGCCAGAAAATTCGGGAATCTTTTAGACAAGGACAGTGAAATCCGGTACATTCTTGAAAACAAGCGAGTTCTTATCCTTAAAGAGGAACTAAACACTCAACCGAAATTCTACTATTTTTACGGGACATGATCATTGGTATGAGGTGACAGGTTGAATTTTATCCGGTTTATCAAAGAAAGTTTTCAGATTCTTATCCGAGGAAGCAAGCGATATTATCTCTGGCTGGCATTTCTATTTGTCGTCATCTTCTGGGGCAGCACAGGATATATTGAACAGCTGAAACAGGGATTGCTGGTCACCAATATGAGAGATCCCGTTTCGTGGGCTTTTTATATCGGAAATTTCACTTTTCTTGTCGGCGTTGCGGCAGCAGCGATCATGCTGGTTATTCCGGCCTATATCTACAACTGGAAGCCCCTAAAAGAAGTGGTCATATTCGGGGAGCTCCTCGCTATCAGTGCCGTGATCATGTGTATCCTGTTTGTCATCGTCGATGTGGGCAATCCCCTGCGATTGTGGCACATGATTCCTTTGATTGGCAAACTGAACGTTCCGTCATCACTCCTGGCCTGGGATTCTGTAGTTCTCACACTATATTTCTTCCTGAATCTTATCATCGTCGGTTACCTGCTCTACACTCTATTCTATAAACGGGAGTACAACAGACGCCTGTTAACACCACTGATACTGTTTTCCATTCCTGTGGCCATAGGTATTCACACCGTCACTGCCTTTCTTTACAACGGATTTGCCGGCCGGCCATATTGGAATAGCGCTCTGCTCGCCCCAAAATTCTTGGCCTCTGCGTTCTGCTCCGGGCCCGCGGTACTTATTATCCTATTTCAGATCCTAAAAAAGACCACAACCTTTGAGATCAAGGATGAGGCCATCTGGAAGATCGCAGAACTCATGGCCTATGCCATGTTTATCAATCTCTTCTTTTTCTTTGCCGAGGTGTTCAAAGAGGTCTATTCCGACACGGAACACCTGGTTCATCTCAAGTATCTGTTTAAAGGAGTGGGTGAAAACCGCGATATCGTGATGTACGGCTGGGCTTCACTTTTCATCAGTTTCATCGCCTTCCTGCTCTTTTTGATCCCTGCCACCCGTAAAAACGTGGTCACATTGAATATCGGGGCTATATTGATCTGGTTCGGTGTTTATATCGAAAAGGGAATCGCTCTCCTCATCCCCGGATTTACACCGGATTCATTGGGACAGATTTACGGTTACCGGCCATCCCTTGTTGAACTCAAGGTCTCGATGGGTATCTTTGCCATTGGATTTTTGATCTTCACCTTTATCACAAAGATCGCCATTGCCATTATTTTTGAAGATTTTAACATCGAATCCCTAAAGAGAAAGCAACCCTCCCTCTCCAAATAACCTGAATTATTCAGGGGATTAGATTAGAATTCCGTTTGTCCAACCCAGCTTAATCAGTTCGATCTTGCTCGGGTCGCTGACACCCAAGTGATGCCGCGTATCGGCGAGCCGGATATGTTTGGCTGGAGTCTGAAGAGGTTTGTCTTCCCCGAAATATTCGAGCCGTTTCGCCTGGATAATCTGCAAACCAACCGCATCCACTGCTACGGGGTCTTGACTGACGAGAATACCCTTGTACTCCCAAACATATTTATTGGCATAGCTATGGGGGCCGACTGTGTGGAATTGAGGGGTCAGCATGAGGAGAATGTTCAGCTTAACTCTTTTTCGGAGGTTAAAGTTATCCCAGAGAGTC
>Ga0307379_10002629_pt1 | contig 26444 bp, 18 predicted proteins | sample UN2MG_FD_202237 | JGI IMG/M metagenome (GOLD analysis project Ga0307379, IMG submission 202237) | Soil microbial communities from Risofladan, Vaasa, Finland - UN-2 | ecosystem: Environmental > Terrestrial > Soil > Coastal area > Acid sulfate soil | place: Finland: Risofladan, Vaasa | collected...
CTCAATCAGGCGTCCCGCGACTTTTCCCAGGGCCATTGGAGCGCACCATTCAGCCCTGAGGCCTTATCCAGCCACAGCACATTCAGGCCTCTCGAAGAGCGTATTTATTATACCCACCCGCCGTTTTTTAAAATCTGCAGCGCGCTGACCCTGGTCCTTTTCGAGCATTGGCTGGGACCCATGGGGGCCTATAGGCTTTCGCCGGCGATCATGTTCAGCCTGCTGGTGGCCTTGCTGTTTTTTACGGTCGGCCGGCGTTATGGGATTCTTTCGGGGTTCTGGGCGGCTGCGAGCTTTTCCCTGATGCCGAGGGTTTTCGGACATGCTCATCTCGGGGCCAGCGACACGCCGATAACCCTGTTGTGGTTCGCCTCGGCTGTAAGCTTTCACCGGGCGCTCGAGTCCCGCCGCTGGGCGCCTGTTTTCGCTCTTGTCTACGGTCTGGCCCTGGCCACCAAGTTCACGGCTTTTTTGATTCCGCTTCCCCTGACGATTTATGTTCTTTTGAGCAGGCGTTTCAAGGAAGCCGCCTGGCCGGTGGGGATCGCCCTTGTGGTCAGTCCCTTGATCATGCTGGGGATGATTCCCCAGTGGTGGCACAACCCTGTCGAGGGCTTGTACGGTTTCATTACAGGCAGCGTGACTCGTTCGGGGTGGGCGACCATTCCCACTTACTATCTGGGGAAGCAATACTCTTTTAATCCGTCCTGGCATCACAGCCTGGTATATACTCTGTTCACGGTGTCGCCCTTAGTGCTGGCGCTTTTTTTCTACGGCCTGTGGCGCACTTTGCGGCGGCCTTTTACTGACCGGTGGGCGACCCACATGGGACTTCACTGGCTGGTCTTTATGCTGGTGATGATGCTTCCCGGCTCTCCAGGGTATGACGGGGTGCGGTTGTTTTTGCCTGCTTTTGCGTTCCTGGCTGTCATTTCGGCTAACGGGTTTTATCACTTTGCCACCCGGGATTTGCCATCTTTTCTCGGCCTGGTACCCTGGCTCAGCTCCAGGGTGAGAGCTTTGGCGGCTCCTCTGGTTCTGGTTGTGATGGTAATCGCTTCCTCTATGGTTCTGGCTCGTCTTCACCCCTATGAGCTGTGTTATTACAACAGCCTAGCTGGAGGGATCTCCGGTGCTCACTCTCTCGGGATGGAGACCACTTACTGGCTGGACCCGGTCAATGACAAAGCCTGCCGGTTAATCAACGATACCTTGCCGGATTCGTCAGCGGTTTTTACCAGGAATAACAAGCATTTTGTTTTTCTTCAGCGACTGGGAAAAATCAAGCCTTCATTGATATTCCGCCAGCACGGCTGTGGATATATTCTCCAATACTATCGGCAGGGCCTGTTCAATGACCAGGACTGGCTGCTCGACCGTTTGGGTACTCCATTGACAGAACTCGGAATAGATAGTGTGCGATTAATTGTTATTTTCCAATTTCCACAGGTTGCAGAGGAGATACTGGAGGCCCTCGGCAACTCGAAAAGCCCCGAATCGCTTTACGAAATGGCGCTAATTTACCCGATGCTGGGCCTGCCTGACTCGAGTATCGCGCATTTGAAGAGATATCTTGAACTCAGACCCAAAGACTACAAAGCCAATATGTTGATGGCTTCCTTATGCCTGGACAACAAGCAACCTGGCGCGGCGGTTGAATGCCTTCAGCGGGTGGCCGACAGCGAGGATGATCAGCAGTTGCGGCATTATTATATGGGAGTGGCTTATAATCAGCTTGGGAAATCCGAGCAGGCTGTTGCCTTTTTCAAGCAGTCACTTGAATACCAGAAACATGATTACTTGACATTAATCAATCTTGGAGAGCTTTATTACAGGATGGGAAGGCTCGAGGAATCCGCACAGCAGTATGAACTTGTGCTGCAGAATAAACCTGAAGATGAAAGTGCGCTCAACATGCTGGGAGAAATCAGCGAAAAATTGAAAAACACCGGGAATGCAAAATATTATTATAAAAGGCTTTTGGATGTTAAACCCAAAGACCTGGAAACTCTGGTAAAACTAGGGCGGCTTGAACGCGGCGAGGGGAATTTAAAACAGGCGGAACAATATTTTATCCGGGCTCTCGAGGTTGACAGCACTGATCTGTCAGCCCATTTAAATCTGGGAATTCTGTTTGCGGAAACCGGTAAACCGGATCTGGCGGAAAAGCATTATCAAATAGTCCTGAGAGAGCACCCGGATGACAGCAAGGCCCATCTGGCTCTGGCAATATTATACCGGAAAGATCCCATGCGCAAGGCGCTGGCGCTGGAACATTTTCGTATCCTGATGCGGCTCTTACCCGGACGGGCTGAATTCATCGAGAAAAATTTCATCCAGCCACTTCAGGCAGAGCTTGCCAGTCAGGCCGGGAGGCCCTAAGAATTTTCCACAGAGCACAAAGTAAGCTACATCTTTTACGAGAATATTATGTGCCTGCCAGAAAGGGCGCCTGATGAGAAGGCACCCTTTCTGGTACAACGGCTCTTGTGTCAATACTATTTTTCCAGCCTCAAAGGCACGAAGAATTTTGCGCCGCCCCTTTCAGTACGATAAATCCGGAGAAGTACGATATCACCTTTGACCTGAGAGACAATCCTGTTGAAATCAGCCACGGAATTTACTTCTTTCCGGTCCGCCTCCAGAATGATATCGCCTTCTTGCAGCCTGGCCCTGGCTGCGTTGCTGGTCGGGTCGACCTCGACAATAATTACGCCTTTCTGGTTTTCATCAAGGTCGTTCTGCTGACGGATCTGAGGGGTGAGATTCTCAAGGACCAGGCCGGTTTTTTCCTTTGTCGACTGGGAACTTCTGCCTGCAAGCTGCGGCTGTTCCGGCCTTTCCCCAAGCACTACCTTGAATTTCATCTCTTTGCCTTCACGCAAGACAGTGAACTCCGCCTCGGTACCCGGCTTGATCATGGCCACTTTATTCTGCAGGTCGGTCCTGTTCTTGACAGGCTCTCCATTGACACGAGTAATAATATCATATGGCTTGATGCCTGCTTTTTCAGCCGGGGTGTCTTTCTGGACATCCGGGATCAGTACGCCGATCCCTGGTTTCACATTAAGCTCTTTGGCTATGTCGCTGTCTATGTCCTGGATATATACCCCGAGCCAGCCGCGGGAAACTCGGCCCTCGGTAATGAGGAGATCCATGACCTGCTTGGCCATATTGATCGGAATGGCAAACCCGATTCCCTGGCTGCCGCCGGTCTGGCTGAAAATCACGGCGTTGATACCGACTACGGCCCCGTCAAGATTTACCAGAGCCCCTCCGGAGTTACCAGGATTGATAGCCGCATCGGTTTGGATGAAGTTTTCATACTGGCTGATTCCGACCCCGGTTTCGCGTCCTAAGGCAGAGACAATCCCCAGAGTGACTGTTTCGGAAAGCTTGTAAGGACTGCCTATGGCCATGACCCACTCCCCAATACGCAGCTTTTCCGAATCTCCGAGGTAAGCTACCGGCAGGTCTTTAGCATCCACCAGCTTGATCACCGCAATATCCGAAGGGGGGTCAGTGCCCACTATTTTGGCTTGGAACTCTCTTTTATCGGAAAGAGAGACTGTCAGATCGTCGGCACCTTCAACCACATGGTTGTTGGTCAGGATATAACCGTCTTTAGAGACAATTACGCCGCTGCCCACACCCTCTGTGCGCCGTTCCTGATAGCCGCGGTTTGGCGGCTGATTGCCCCTGGGCGAGCCGAAAAACCAATCGAATGGATCGAAATTAGGCACCTGAACGACTTTGGTGCTGGTGATCGAAACCACCATAGGGATGACTTTTTCCGCGACATCAGCGAACACCTGCTTGAACTGCGGGGCCCGTGTCTCTAAAGGCGCGAGTGGGGGGCTTTCAGCGCCGAAGCGCGACTGGGCGGCCAGCTTTTTCACGGCTATTACCGGAGTCTCACTGCAAGCTGAAAGGCCGAGAAGGATTGAGAGAATCAAGCTCAACCGCGAAATTTTTTTGGTAAATGCTGAGATATTCATATGTTACCTCCCGGGTTAAAATCCATTAAAAGCGACAGAAGAAAATTTATTCTCCCAAGCCACATCGAAAGAAATGCAAATAGCGAACCAGAAAATAAACCTGGCCAAAAAAATGACCACAATTTTAATCAAAAAAACATTTTAGGAACCTTTTTCTTATGAAAATATAATGAGTTACAATCGTCAAGTCCATATAAAATAAATTTAATATAAGCCCGGTCACCCTTGTCTGCCGAGATTTCACACCTTCAATCAACCGCTACGGATACCCTAATTGGGAGTGCCGTTACTACTTAAATACCGCAAAAAAGGTATAATCGAGTGAAAATAATCAGACTGGTGAATGCTCCTTGTGTTACCATACCGGTTTAGTTAATTTAATCAGTCTTTTTGAGATGGAGGCAAGAGAGAAAACCCGAACGCCTTTTCAGTTTCAGCTTTACTGTTTCAAGGAAAGGTTATTTTTATCTTCTTTAAAAAACTCGAATTTTTTTTGCTGCAAGGATTATCCAATAGTGGAGTGAATTGAAATGGAAGAGAAAAGAAGAGCAGGAAATGTGCGCCGCCGCCTGGGACGGACAGGTCTTGAGGTAAGCGAGATCAGTCTTGGCTGCTGGACTATCGGGGGGCCAAATTGGAGCGAGGGCATTCCGGTGGGCTGGGGCGACCCGGATGAGGATAAAGCCAGAAAAGCGGTCGAGCGCGGCCTGGAAATGGGATGCAACCATTTCGATACCGCTGACAGTTACGGCAGCGGCCGTTCCGAGCAGTTGCTGGGTAAAATTCTCGGCTCAAGGCGAAAAGCGCTGGTACTGGCCACCAAAGTGGGCTGGTCGAGAGGAACTGCTGAGCATGCTTATCATCCCCTGCATATCAGGCACCAGATCGAACAGAGCCTCGAAAACCTGAGGACTGATTATGTTGATATTTACTATTTCCACCATGGTGATTTCGGCCCTGGCGACTGTTACCTGGATCATGCCGTTGAGCTTATGCAGCGCTTGAAAGAGGAGGGCAAGATCCGCTTTATCGGCCAAAGTGCATACACCCAGGAGGATTTTGAAAAGCTGATCCCCAGGGTGGATCCGGATGTAATTCAGGCCAGGGCGCACATGCTGGACCTGATGATGATCGGGCCTGATTCGAGGGTGGCAAGGATCATTGCTGACAGAGACCTCGGATTTGTCGCTTTCAGTCCAATGGCGCAGGGGCTGCTGCTCGGCAAATACAGCCCGGATAATGAGCCGGTATTCCCCGATGGGGACAACCGCAGGGGGAGCCCCTGGTTCAAGGCCGATTTCTTGAAAGCTCTGGCTCCCGCGCTTTCCAGTCTCAAAGAGCGCCATGGCTCGAGTACCGGCGACCTGGTAAGGGTGAGCCTGCAGTATGTTCTTTCTTACCCGGTGGTCAGTTGTGTGATTCCGGGTTTCAGGAACATGACCCAGGTTGAAATGAACCTGGCAGCGGCAGGCAAACCCTTGAGCGGTGCAGAGGTTAAATGGATCAGGCAGTCGTTCGAAGGTTTGATGATTATTTGAGCAGACAGAATCGAAAGGGAAAAAACGAGGTGAAGGAGGGTAATAATTCTGTTAGAAACCGCAGACACCAGGTCTGGTTGAGTGAGGAAGACCGGGAATTTCTCGATTCGCTGATCGACCGCTCGGGATTGATCAACCGGCTGATCATGCGGCTTTACCTGGATATTGACATTCTGGGGCTTGATCGGTGGTATGCCTATATCCAGCGCTTGAAAGGGAAGAAGCGGCTGATCAACCAGCTTTCCTACTGGCCGGTACGGATTCTCGAAAGGATTTCAGCTCTTTATGTCGGCGGTTCTCTCACAGCGGCTGAGCAGAAAACTTTCGGCCGGATCTGCCGCCTGGATGATTACAAACTATCCCGCTACAATGCGCTTATTTTCGGCTCTATCACCGGTTTTTTCTTTATTTCCTCGGGTAAGTTCACCTCCTGGCTCGGGACATTCGGCACGATTTTCGATACCCCGCTCGGACTGACCTCCTCTTTTCTGTACACCTGGGGCGCGGTAAGTCTCGCTGTCGATATTTTCAGAGCTGTCGACAGCTACATTCGCCGGAAATCCCACATGCCGTTCGGTTTATTCCCCTTCGTGATCAACTCCACCACTTTCCTGAAACGGCTGCTCGACCGTTGGCGCTGACTGCCACCTCCCCCCCTTCAGGCCGTGAGTAAATAAGACACGAGCTGGGTGATAAATTTCGCATACAACACGCCCACCTCGACCGCCCCTCCTTTAGGGGCCTGGGCGTTGATTCTCGGCTCGCCCCAGTCCACCCAGCCCCCGACCCAGTGGGGAGCCAGATCAGTGGTCAAGGCGCAGGTCTTCCCTTTTCCGCTGCGGCCGAAAACGAGCAGAGGGCATTCCTCGCCTAAAAAAGACAGCCTGTCCCCTTGGATTTTCAACAGTCGCGCTGAAAGCGCGAGCACGGCACCCTCTTTGAGGCTTGTCCCGTTGAAACCGCAGAATATCGGCGGCTCATCCCAGGGCAGCCCCTCAAGGCAGGGGTGTTTATGAGCGACTTTGGGAACAACGCCCTGGCACCAGTTTATCCGGTCATCAGCCTGCCTGCACTCGACAGGGAGCAGACCTGCAATAGGCCCCTGGTGGTACCCGCCCTTGAGCCCGTGAAAAGACTCCCACCCCCCGATCATCAGAAACGAGGTTCCTTCATTTACACTCCGGACTAAGGACTGAACTGCAGCGGGGCTCAGGTTCTTTGACGGGTAATCGCTGATTATGAAAAGTCCGCTCGCGCGCTCTAACTCCCTGGGCGAAACAGCTTCGCTGCTCGGGCAGTAGGAGAAACCGATTCCTGCATGTGCAAGCACTCCGCCAAGATAAGCGGCCGCACCCTGAAGGCTGTCATCGCCCATGTAAAGAACTTTTTTATCCTCAGACATCACAATGCTCCGGTCAAGTAAAATCAATTAAAAGTTTGCTGGTTGTCACCAGAGAAGATGCTTGAAGATAATGTAATCAGAATCGGCAGAAGATACAAGCCGCGCAAGTCAGGTTTCAAGCTCCACAGTGTTTGCGGAACCGGGGTCTGATTTTTTCCTTATAGATTCCATAGGCCAGAAAGAGAATCAAAATCACTGCACCGGCGGTCTCAAGCCAGGCAGGGAAAACCTCCAGGGCCGCGCCCAGGGCGGCTTTCGGATCGAGCTTGAAAACGCTGTAGATGTAGTCGAGCAGAAGGCCGCAGGCCAGCGCGGAAACGGCGACACCAGCAAGATAAACCGCGGTCGAGCGCGGACCAAGGATGCGCCAGATTACAGTCAAAGACGAGATATTGGTCGCCGGGCCCACGAGGAGCAGAATCAGGGCCAGTCCGGGACTCAAACCCTTGGCGATCAGGGCTGCGGCGAGCGGGGTGCTCGAGGTGGCGCAGATATAAAGGGGGATTCCCATGGCGAGAATAACCGCGGTTGCCGCCGGTTTACCTCCAGGCAAGGCGCCGAATAAATCAGGGGGCAGGGCAAAGGAGACCAGCCCGGCCAGAATCAGTCCCCAGGCCAGATACCAGGAGAGGTCCGCAAAAAGCACGAAAAAACTGTAATGCAGGCCTTCGGCCAATTTCAGGTGAAGCGGTGACTGCTGCCCCTGCCCGGCTGCCGGACTTTCCAGAGGCTCGACAGGTCTTGTTTGCCCGGCTGGCTCGGGGTTAATAAAAAAATCGGCTGCGCCGGTTGCCAGCGCAGTGACCAAGGCAGCCACAGGACGCGCCACGGTCATCAGCGGATCGAGCATGGCATAGGAGACGGCGATCGAATCGACCCCGGTCTCAGGGGTCGAGATAAGGAACGAGCTGGTGGCTGCCCGTGAAGCCCCTCCTTTGCGCAGAGCGGCTGCAGTAGGCAGCACGCTGCACGAGCAGAGGGGAAGGGGGATGCCGAGCAGGGAGGCGTTCAGCACAGAGCGCAGTCTGCGGCCTCCCAGGTAGCGGGCCACGGTTTTTTCAGTGAAAAAGGCGCGCACCACTCCGGCCAGAAAAAACCCGCCCAGCAGATATACCGAGACCTCTTTAGTAAAAAACCAGATTTCTTTTAGCAGATCAATAAGCATCGATTTTCCTGGAGTTTGTAAACTTGGTGATTTAAACCAAAACTGGCAGATTTAGTTACAAAAGAGCAAATTTTTATCAAGTTTCCTTAAGGTCAGGACCTAAAATAACAAGAGTTCGAGATCTAAGCTATGGAAGATATGTTGCCGGATACGGAGATTTTCGGCCCCATGAAAGGGTCAGGCAATGGAGTGCCGGTCGTAGAATGGCAGGATTTGAATAAATAAGGGGGCGCAGCGTGTCCCACGCGTCGCGCCCCCTAAATTGTGCTTATAATGGCGGCAATAAATTAAGGCAGGAAGTTCTCCATGGCCCAGATTCCTCCCGAATAGATGGCGGTGGAGGTTCTGGAGATAGCAATCTGCCGCCCATCCGGATGAGCGCTCAGATACCAGAACATTCCATTAATTCCTATTTTCTGGGGTTCTCCGCCCGCTGCTGAAACTCGACGCAAGTCCCATTTATATGATTCCCCATCGCTTTCACTATCTGGCTGACTACAGAAGAGAATAAATTTCCCATCCGCAGTCCAGGTTCGACTCCATAAATGCACCCCTTTATATAGTTCCCGGGGTTCTCCTCCAGTAACCGGTATGACCTTTAGAGACGATGTGTACTTCTGAGACGTTTTATTAATTGAATTGGTACTGAAGGTTAACCACTGACCATCCGGTGAGCGGGACGGCATCGCAATTATTTCACCCGAGGGCGCGCGATAGATTTCTTTTTCCAGACCACTCTCGAGGTCTCGAGCCAGTATTTGCCAGTAATCTTTTGTGCTGTCCCTGCGCACCAGGAAAATAGCTTTCCCATCACGAGAGCACTGGGGCCACGGCGGTACATTTTGCTCAAGTATCACAACCAGGGTAACCTCGCCTGTTTGAGTATCGATCCGATAGATTCCCCTGCGATTGTCAGGTTCGCTGACTACAAAAATGAAGCGACTGTCAGGAGACCAGCAGGGCCAACAGAAACTTTCGAGTCCCTTAGGGAATATTTCGCGATCCTTACCGGTTTCCAGAGAGCGAACACAAAGAACATTACCAGTACGAATATAAACGTTTCCAAGACACGCCAGGCCCCGTTTGGACACGTATGCCAGGTATTTCCCGTCAGGCGAGTAATCTCCATATGTATTGTATCCCTCGTAACGTTCAATTGCTTTCTTCGCCGGCCCCAGGATTTTGCCTGTCTGCGGATCGAGCTCCGCGGTATAAATATCATTATAACTTTCTTTCAGACAATAGTAGAAAGAACCTTTCCTGGTGAACCCTAATGGTTCAACTGGTCCGATATTCGTTTTAACCAGCTCCGGGGCGCCCTGAGGTTTCCCGTCAGCGATCTTGATCAGGAAGGCATCCCAGGTCCCGCTCCGGTCGCTGGCAAAGAGAATCCTCTTTCCATCCGGCGCCCAGCCGAGGACATAGTCATGGGCCGGGTGCTCGACCAGCGGAATTTCACTGCTACCATCAACCGCCAGCAGGAAGATGTCGTGATTGGATGAGGCTTCTGATGAGGCTTCTTTGGGCGGCGAGTCATAGGCAATATAGCGCCCATCCGGTGATAGGCTGATGTGCGAATATCCAGTGGTCCCGAGACGTCCTGGTGTTTTGAGAACGCCGATAGACCCATCTGTACAGGAAACCGTCACAATCTGGGAAGTGCCATCATTTTTATAGACAACTGCCAGAATTTGCCTGCCGTCCGGGAACCAACCAAAAGGTTCGACATATTTTTCTTTCTCTGCCTCTGCATTACCATAGATAATGCGCGGCTTCGAGCCATCGAGCGCGATAACGCGCAGTTCATAATATCCCTTCTTATTGTACCAGGTATAAACAATCTGCTTGCTATCAGGCGACCATCTGGACTCCTCGGCATACTCCTCCCCTGTACCATTGTCCGTAAGATGGCGCTTCTTCCCTGAGTCTTGATCATAAACCCTCAGATCACCGGTACCCCCGTCAGCGTAAGAGATATACCGCCCGTCAGGTGAAATAGCGCCACCCCCAGACACCGTAGAATCAGCCTGTACCTTTCTTACCAGCAGGGCTTTTGGCCTGGCGAGGCTTACAGCTTGCTCGAGTGCGTCAAGCCGGTTGCGGGCCTCGGCCGCTACCTCCAGCTGGTCGGCGTATTCCCGGATTACCTTTTGATAGGCTTTCTGCGCCTGCTGTTTCCCCTGCTTTTCATAGCACAGCCCAATATAAAGCTGAGACTTAGCCGCATATTTTCTTTCCTCCGGATATTTTGTGATCAGCTCATCAAATAGTTTGATCGCTCCCTCCATGTCCCCTTTTGTTTCCATGGTGAATTTGGCTTTTTCAAAAAGAACGCTTGCTGCCGAAGAAGCCTGACATCCGGAGTAGATCAAAAAGAGGGCGACAAAGGGAACCAGAACAAATGCCTTTCGGAAATTCATGATGCTACCTCCTGTTAGTGTGAAAGTTTACTCTACACTAACAATGTAGCAGATTTGTCTGTCTGAGTTGTCAAATGGAAGTAAATAAATGTCAAAGGATTGTAAAAAGCGGCCCTTACCCCATAAACCGATATCCTGTGCCGTAAACAGAGAAGATATACCTGGGGCGGGCGGGGTCCTCCTCGATTTTCTTTCTCAATTTAAGGATATGATTATCAATGGTGCGGGTGGTGGGAAAACTTTCATAGCCCCAGATTTTATCAAGCAAATCGTTTCGCGAAACCACCTCGCCCCTGTGGGCAATCAGATATTTCAGGATTTCCATTTCCAGAGAGGTAAGATCCAGCTCTTTCCCTTTGCACAAGGCTTTAAATCTGGCAAAATCAATTTCAACATCACCAAAGGAATAAATCTGGGGAACCGTTTTTTCCTTCCTTTCAGCGCGCCTAAGGTGTGCTTTTATCCGGGCCAGGAGCTCTCGAACGCTGAATGGCTTGGTTATATAATCGTCAGCACCGATTTCCAGCCCAACCACCTTGTCGATTTCTTCGCCTTTGGCAGTGAGCATGATAATCGGGATGCCGATATTTTTTTGCCGAAGTTCTCGACAGACCTCCAGACCATCCATCTCCGGCAGCATAAGGTCAAGAATAATCAGCTCGGGTGTTTCTTCCATGGCTTTGCGCAGACCTTCCTTGCCATCGGAGGCCCAGTCCAATTCATATCCATAGTCAGCCAGGTTGAGTTTCAATCCTTTCACCAGGTCTTCTTCATCTTCAATAATTAATATCTTTTTGTTCATTTTATTTTCTCTTTTTCGCCTGTTGTGGATATTGGGAGAATCACGGAAAAGATACTGCCTTTCCCTGGTTCACTATCGACTTGAATCCTGCCGCCGTGAGCCTCGACAGTATGTTTGACCAGGGTGAGGCCCAATCCGCTGCCCCTGGTCTCAGAGACGATTTTATTTTTTGACTGATAGAATCTTTGAAAAATTTTTGAGACCTCTGCCGGCGAAATTCCGATGCCTTTATCCGCGACCTGGAGGACAGCATTTTCATCGTCTCTAAATAATTTCACGGTCACTTCTTTATTCGCCGGTGAAAATTTCAGCGCATTGCTCAATAGATTGATTAAAACGCTGGCCAGAGCTTCGCCATCAAAACTCATTTCCGGAAGATCCGAGGCAATAGCTGTTTGAATGGCAACCCCTTTTTTCTCTAAATGGTAGCGGTATGATTCTAAAGTATCCCGGACGACTTTAGCCAGACTGCCTTTTTTAAAATAGAATTCTTTTCGGCCCATCTCGATTCTGGAAAAATCAAGAACATTGTTGATCAGGTGCGATAAGCGCTCGCTTTCCTTGGTGATTATCTGATAGCATTCTTTTCTTTCTCGATTTGTGAGATTTTTTTTGCGTTGGAGTGTCTCCCCGTAAAGACGAATGAGGGTTAGCGGAGTTTTTAGCTCGTGGGAGATATTATGAACGAATTCGGTTTTTAAACGAGTGGTTTCCGATTCACGGGAAATATCACGCGCTATCAGAAAAGCGCCTAAAAGCATTAAAGCTATAATAACAGTCAGCAGAATCCCGTAGAAAAAAATCTCCCGACTTGCTGTTCGCTCAAGGGTTTTTATTTCGGGGTGAGAAACGAGAAGCCTCCAGGGCAGGGGAAACAAGCGAAAAGATAAGGCCAGAGAGCCGGTTGGAGTTATTTCTTCTTTTCCGGTGATGATATTACATCCTCTTTCATCAATGATCTGAAAACCCAACCCGGAGTCCTGTTTTAGATCCTCCACGAGTTTCGGTATTATTTCATTTTTTAGTGAGTTGGGCTCCCAGCAAAAACCGCCATAAAAAGTATGTTCTGAAGGAGAATTTTGCAAAATAGAATAAGAAACCAGACAAAAATCTTTTTCTAAAGGAATAAGCAAACGGCCTGGTACAACTTCACCTGCCACTTTGGATAGGGATAACCTCTCCTTTAGCTTTGGAATAACCTTTCTCTCTAAAAATTCTGTAAAAATGAGGGCTTGCCTGTAAGGAGATTCTTTTTTTCTTATAGCATTGTAAGATTTTCGAATTTCAGGGAATTCTCCCTCCTTAAATTTCCGGTTTAGAATTGATTCAATTTCCACGATGAAAAAATCATAAGTGGCAATGTCAAGAAGCCAGACTCCATCCTGTATTTTTTTGTAAAGATCGAGCAAAATTTCAGGGTTCGTTTCTTTATTTCTACGCTGGCTGATTTCATACAATTGAAAAACGGCAGTGATACCATAAGGATGTCCTGCCTTATTTTGGAATTGTCCGTAGCTGCTGGAAAGTTCGTTATATACTTTATAAGCTTCAGCATATTTTTCAGAGGATAAAAGGCAGCGTCCCAGGCCCTCCAAGGCCATGGCCCGGTGCTGCTTTGAAGGTGCAGACAAAGTACATTCCTTATAAATTGCAGCAGCTTGAGAGTAATTTTTCTGAGAGAATTCAAAAAATTCGGCTCTCTGGAATGATCGTCCAAATTGACTGTTTGTTATGTCCTTGTCCCATTTGAAGACCGATGCATCTTCGCTTCCCGTTACAGGAAAAATGATATGATAATCGTCATCAAGGAGAAAAAGCTGTCCGGCGTCAACCTTGGAAAGTAAGGCAGACCTGAAGGAGGTTTGATTAGAATTTTTTAGCTGGATTAAACTACTGAAGTTTTCTGGATTTAAAGCTTTTATTTCGAGATCAAGAAGCGCTCCTTCGATGGATTTAAGGGCAGTTTCGCCTGAAATCCAGAGATTCGATTCCAGAATTTTCTTTACAGTTTCGCGCCTCTTGGAAAAGGTGCTCAAGCTTAAATATCCCACAATTAATGAAGGCAGGAAAATTGCCAGAAGGAAAATAAAGCTAATTTTTCTGTGGGCTAATATTCTGTAAGTAAATATTTTCATTTCTGAGGTAGAAATATGGTTTGAATTTTATACCCTCCTTCAATTTATATAAAATTAACTATCAAAATGTCAAAAAAATGTAAAACATTGTCCGCAAATGTTAACGATGATCTCTTAATCCACCAGCTTTGCTGGTGGTCCAAGCTTTGCTATGCGGGTAAGTGAGAGATAATATCACCGATAAGATTTGTTAACATGTACATGGTTTGAATCAGAAGATACCTGAAAAATTTGTGAATAATGCAGGATAACAAAAGGGACACAACAATTAAGCATTGTGTCCCTTTAACTCGTTCCTGTTGTGCAGCCTTGAATCAAGGCAGGAAGTTCTCCATGACCCAGATTCCAGAATAGGTGGAGGGGGTGGCGGAGGTGAAGGAAATCCGCCGCCCATCCGGATGAGCACTCGGACTCCTAGTCGCCACACCCAAGCCTAGTCTCTGGGGTTTTCCGCCCGCTACTGAAATTCGACATAAGTCCCATTCGTGAGGGTTCCCATTCTCTTCTATTTCTGACGGCCCTGTGAAGAGAATATATCTTCCATCCGCGGACCATATTGGATTAACTAAATAACCTTTACACAATTCCCGTGGTTCTCCCCCGGCAACCGGTATGACTTTCAGAAACATTCCATTCTTGACACTAATGAAGCATAACCACTGACCGTCCGGTGAGCGGGATAACTCCCAAATTTTTTCATCCGAGGGAGCGCGATAGATTTCTTTTTCTATCCCACTCTCGAGGTCTCGAACCACTATTTGACAGTAATCTTTTGTCCTATCCTTGCGCACCATGTAAATAGCTTTCCCGTCACGTGAGTACTTGGGCCTCGGCGGAATTTCTTGCTCAAGTATCACAACTTGGGTAACTTCGCCTGTTTGAGCATCGATCCGGTAGATTCCTCTGTTATTGTAAGGCGCATCCCACTTAACTACAAAAATGAAGCGACTGTCAGGAGACCAGCAGGGCATACCGAACCTTTTGAGTCCCTCAGGGAAGATTTCGCGATCCTTACCAGTTTCCAGAGAGCGGATACAGAGAACATTTCCGAAATGAAGATTAACATAGTCAAGACACGCCAGACCCCGTTTGGACACGTATGCCAGGTATTTCCCGTCAGGCGAATATTCGCTAAATGTATTGTATCCTTCGTGACGTTCGATTGCTTTCTTCGCCGGCACAAGGATTTTGCCTGTCTGCGGATCGAGTTCAGTGGTAAAAATATCATAATGACCTTCCCTATAACCATAGTAGAAAGAACCTTTCCGGGTAAATCCCATTGGTACAACCGGTCCGATATTCGTTTTAACCAGCTCCGGGGCGCCCTGTGGTTTTCCGTCATCAGTGATCTTTATCAGGAAGGCATCCAGGGTTCCGCTCCGGTCGCTGGCAAATAGAACCCGCCTTCCATCCGGCGCCCAGCCGAGAACAAAGTCATGGGCCGGGTGCTCGACCAGCGGAATTTCACTCTTCCCGTCCACCGCCAGCAGGAAGATATCGTGATTGGATAAGGCTTCTGAAGAGGCTTCTTTGGGCGGCGAGTCGTAGACAATATAGCGCCCATCCGGTGATAAGCTAACGTGAGGATCTATTAGGGTCTTGAACAGTGTTTTGAGAACACCGATGGACCCATCGGCGCAGGAAACTGTCACAATCTGGCGCGTGCTATCTTTTCTGGTGAAGAGCGCCAGAATTTGCCTGCCGTCCGGGAACCAGGCAATAGGTTCGACATATTCTTCATCCTCTGAGCTATAGATAATGCGAGGCTTCGAGACATCCAGCGCGGTAACGCGCAAATCCCATGTACCCTGCTCTTTGTACCAGTTATAAACAACCTGCTTGCCGTCAGACGACCATCTGGAAAGCTGGGCAAACTCCGAGGACTTTTCCCAGGGGCCCTTGTCCGTAAGACGGCGCTTCTTCCCGGAGTCTTGATCATAAACCGCCAGATCACCGGTAACCCAGTCCGTGTAAACGAAATACCGGCCGTCGGATGAAACAGCACCATCCCCTTCATGATACACCGTAGTATCAATCTGTACCTTTCTGAGCAACATGCCTTTAGGTCTGGCGAGGCTTACAGCCTGCTCGAGTGCGTCAAGCCGGGTGCGGGCCTCGGCAGCCACATCCTGCTGGTCGGCATATTCCCGGAGGATACGTTGGTAAGCTTTCTGCGCCTCCTGTCTGCCCAGTTTTTCATAGCACAGCCCGCTGCGCAGGAGGGCCTTGGCCACCACTGAACGGCTTCCAGGATACTCGCTGGCAATCTTTTCAAATATTTTGATCGCCTGATCCAATTCCCCTTGAACTTCCTCTTTGTAAATGGCAGACTGGTAAAGCTGCTCGGCGCTTTGCTGGGCGCACGCAGAATAGATCCAAAAAAGCGAGAAAGCAAGGATAGCAACTATAAAATGTCGGGGCTTCATAATAATTCCTTTCTAAAAAAGTTCTGTTAGTTTGTTTCTCAGGGAGAAAATATGAGTTGTACCCCTTTTCCGAGAGAATATTAAGGCTTTCAGGGTGGAAAAGCCAACCTCAAAATAATATCTCCCATACAACAATGATGCCCAAATAGCAATTAATAATTCCATATTCCTCCTTTCTTCTTATTTATAACATCCCTGCCGGGAAAGTTTATTGAGGCCATCTCTATAAAAAACGATGTCCTGTTTTCAGGCGCCTTTTTAATGCGCAAAAATGAAACTTCGGCTGCCTGCTGTCTCTGCTGCTCTTGTTTGTTCAACTTTATATAACACAGTAAGATATGGACTTGTGCCTTTGATGCAATCCAGATGTCTAAAGGATACTCATTAACAATCTTCATATAAATATTGATCGCATAAAACAGGTCCCTTTCAACTTCCTCCTGGTATAAGCCGTGTTGGTAAAGTTCAACAGCCATTTGAGGATTGTAGCCCAATGAAATTTGCCGGTTGCATCCCGATAAAAACGGAATAAAAATGAAAGCGAAAACCACAACTATAAGAACAGGTGTTTTCATGCTCAATTCTTCCTCTATGGTTATCATGGTTTGTTTCTCCGGTAGAAAAAGTTGAGGTGCGCCCTGTATTCTTCAATGGCAGCGAAATCGACCGATCTCCTTCTCTGGATCGGTTTCTTTTCTCTTATCCGACTCAATCGAACATACTTCTTCCAGCTTAAATCTCTCTCCGGTTTTTGGGGTACACTAGAATATACAAAAATCATGCGGCGAATGGGTGAAGCTTCAGTGAATATTGTGTTAAGATTCGGTTAAGATTTGATTGGCTTCGAATAGTGTGGAAAGAGGAAGGTGGAGAACTTTTTTAAAATGGTGCTGATGAGCCGGGGGAAAAAGATTCCGGAAGTAGTGCTAAAGCTGTTTGTCAGGAGAGATTTATTAGCAGGGAATTTACGTGGGGAAAATATTGAAAATGGACACTACTCGCCTTTTAAAAGGCCTAAGTCCGGCAGCTCGCTGAGATTGCTTATCCCGTAAATTTATATCCGATACCTCGCACGCCGATTATGTACTTTGGATTGGCCGGATCGTCCTCGATTTTCTTTCTCAGATGAGCGATATGCGTGTCCACGGTACGGGGAAAGACACACACGTCATCGCCCCAAACTTCATCGAGAATTGAGTCACGGCTCACCACCAGGTTTTTATGCTGAACCAGGAAATGGAGCAGGGCGAACTCAAGGGCGGTCAGGAACATCGGCTGTCCGCTTTTTTGCGCTTCGTACTTTTTGAAATCGACCTCGATATCGCCGAATAGATACTTATCTATTCCCTGACGGGTTTGTTTCACCCTTCTAAGAAGAGCTTTCACCCGGGCAAGAAGTTCCCGTGGACTGAACGGCTTGGTGACATAATCATCTGCGCCCAGCTCGAGTCCGAGGACCTTATCGATCTCCTGGCTCTTGGCGGTCAATATCAGGATGGGAGTTGTAATCCCGGACTGACGTAGTTTTTTACAGACTTCAAAGCCATCCATTTTCGGCAGCATAATGTCAAGGATAATCAAGTCGAAGGCTTGCTCTTCAGCCATGGAACAACCTTGCAGCCCATCTTTTGCGCTTGAGACCTCATACCCTTCAAGCCTGAGGTCGTCCTCCAAAGCCATCAGGATTCTTTCCTCATCCTCGATGATAAGAATTTTTTCCATTTTAGATATCCTTTTCCTATTGAACGGGAAGCTTTATCGAAAATGTGCTGCCGCATCCCGGCTCGCTGACTACGCTAACGCTGCCGTGATGGGCTTCCACGATTTGTTTGACCAAAGTCAATCCAAGCCCGCTGCCTTTAACTGTCCTTGTCAACTCATCGCCTCCCCGGTAGAAACGTTCAAACACTTTATCGATTTCCTCTTTCTTGATCCCGATGCCGAAATCTTTTACAGCGATAATCAGATGTCGATCTTCAATAAATACCCGGATGTGCACCTCTTTGACTGCAGTGGAATATTTGATGGCATTGTCTATCAGATTGGTAATCGCCTGGGTTAAAGCTGATCTGTCTGCCTTAACTGGCGGCAGGGGCTTTTCAGTGTTTAACTGAATAATAAAACCTTCATGGCGTACCCGGTCCTGAATTGTCGAAACAATCTCCTCCAGAAACGTACTGATATCGGTCTTTTCAAACGTAAACTCTTTTTTACCTTCTTCTAATTTGGCAAAATCCAATATGTTGTCGATGAGTAAAGAAAGCCTTTCACTTTGTTCTACAAGAATATCGTAGTAGCGATGGCGGTGCTCTTCGGATGGCACCCTGCCCGCTTGAAGCATTTCTGCCAACTGCCGGATGGAAGTCAAAGGACTTTTGAATTCATGGGAGATAGTGGAAACAAAATCGGATTTCATTTTGGCCAGTTCAAGGTCATGGGCCACGGCGCGAAAGGTCAAGGCCAAACCAAAAATCAGAATGCCCGCAATGAGAAAAAACATGTAGAAATAAATGCCTCGTCGCGAAATAAAAAACGTCTCAAAAAGATGCGGGTTCTGTTGATAGAACTCGATAGACCAGGGCGGAAAGTCTCCTTCAAAATTTGCCCGGACAGTGATCGAACCCGAAGGCGGATTTTCTGACTTCATGATGGCTCTACCATCGGTTCCTTTTACGATCCAGCCGGTTTTTTCAGAATAAACATTACTCTCCAGCGCAGGCTTGAGCAGATTATCTTTGAGATAGTCGGCATTGAGCAAGATCCCCCAAGATCCATTAACCTGGTTTTCGTTTCTGGTCATTTGGCTCAATAATGAAACAAGATATGTGTACTCGCCACTCTCCAGCGTAAACCGCATAGCGGAACTTCGAGAATTTTCTGAATTTCGAGACAATCTTGTCTCGATGTCTGTTGCTGCATTCAGTTGGAATGTCAGTAATCTCTCCGTTATTTTCCTTTGTTTATTCTCCTCGATTTTCAACATTCTAAAAGTACTTTGGTATGGTTCGAGCTGTAAGGCTAAGGAAGGCTTTGACAAGATGTTATCAATCGATTCTTCAGTATGCTGCGAAAGGAATTCATATTGAGCTTTTTCCAGCGTCCATTTCCGGCGAATAAGATCTTTGTATAACTCGATGAATGTATTGATAGCGTTTAAAGTATCATTGGCTGCCAGATATATAGTGCCGAGTTCCAGGCGAGCCGGCAAGCCGAATGGTATTCCGCCTGTTTTTTGCACATCGCTGTAATCTTGGGCAATCGTCTCGTATGTTTTTATGGCGTCTTTGAAAAGGGTCGATTTTTTTTGAACCCTGGCCATTGCACTGAGCAATTCCCCTTTCATCTGACGGTCGGAAGTTTCTTTAAATGCCTGCTGATAGCTGGCCAGGGCTTTTAAATATCTATTATCTTGAAACTCATACTGTTCTCCTGTCCGTACTTTTTGTACCAGGGCAGGGTTTCCTGGCGGGCTAGTGAAGAGCTGTAAGCTGCCGTCAGGAAGAAATAAAAGCTTTGCCAGTGGGAATTGAATTTTCCCGAAGTTTTGGAAGAAAAAGACCTCTTCCATTAATTGCTTCTTGCGTTTTAAGCTGTCTACTGAATTGATTAGAGCGGGTTGAGATAATTTCTGGTTGTCAGCGATGATATGGAAAAAACTCAGCTCTATTTCAGAAATATTTTTTTCAACCGACCCGGCAACCAGTTCTGCAATTCTGCGGTGTTCATTCAGCCTTTCTTTTTCCAGCAGGGCTTGATCATTCTGTATGCCGCGGAAAGCCAGATAACCCAAGAGCAAGCTGGGGAATGCGATACCGATTAAGAAAAGCAGAGGTATCCTTTTACGTAGATGGATTGATATTTTCATTGTATGTCTTTAGAACATTCTGGGTGCTTTTAATTAATATTCAAGAGAAACTTCTCTTAGAGGAAAGTGGGGATTTATCTTAAATTCCCAGGCTTTGAAAACTCATCCATAGAAGCTTTTTCGGGATGAGGATAGAACTTCAGCCTTTGAATCCAGCGCCATTCACGATTCAATTAAACCATCTTTTCTTTTATAATAAATTAATTCTAAAAACTCAATTATTTACATAAAAAATCGGTCCAAGCGCGGAAAAAACCAGCCATTTGAATCCAGGGCTAATAGTAAAATGACTGCCAAGCTCTAGTTCCCGCTTTTTGGGGGAGAAAAAAACCGGCGCTCGACAATAAAAGCCGTTTTTGGCGATAGGGGAATGGGATTTGAATTTTTTACAGCCAGACCTTGTCCACTGGTGCCATCATCATTCGCAGGCAGGGATTACAGGGCAAGCTTGCTACTTTTTTACTTGATACGCCTGGCCAGTTCCGCCAATGTTTCCACTCGCTGGAAATGATCAGTAACAAGCCTCCCAGGGCAGATTTTCTCCGATTGCGCCCTCGCAGCTCTGGCTGATCCCGCAAGCTTCAGTGAGCTTTACATAACAGTCGGTATTCATGTCCAAGATTATGTGTTTTATAGTATCGTCCAGGTCGCGGCTGAATATAACAGTGAGCAGTTTTATTTTTATCTCCGGTCAAGAATGTCCGTCGAGCTCGCGCCGCAGGGAACTCGCTGAACTATCCCGCCTGCGGCGCGTCTCTTATAAAAATCAGGGCCTTGCTTGCGAAAAACGCTGTTTAGTTTAGTTTGTGCCTGCCAGAAGAGAGTCAAGCCTGCTGGTGAGTTCCTCTTTGCGAACCAGGCCGACCACCTGGTCGACAAGAATGCCGCCTTTAAAGAACAAGACTGTCGGAATGCCCCGGATACCAAAACGCATCGGCACAGACAGGCTTTGATCCACATCGAATTTAGCCACTTTAGCTTTTCCCTTGTACTCATTGGCTATTTCCTCGATTTTCGGGGCAAGGATCTGGCACGGGGCGCACCAATCGGCGGAAAAATCAACCATTACTGCGCCGCTGTTGCTCTCCACCTCATTAGTGAAATTTCCATCGTTAAGCAGCTTTACGGAGCTCATGATTGTCTCCTCTAAAGTAAATGTTAACATAAGAGAGAATTATAACTTGACAAATCTGTCTTTCTAGATAACAAAATGGATGCCAAAAAGTGGGGGATGAATCCAGGAATGAGATAAGTTTAGAAAATAAGTGGAGTTAAGTCGATCGCAGGCTTAAGCGGCTGCTTGTTTTAAGTGTTAAAAGAAGTGTAATAGCTTAACTATTTGTTAAAGCAAATAACACTAAAATTTTACAATTAAGCTGATTACGGGATTCCCGGTCTTTTCAGGCCCATTTTTTTCATCCAGCTCCAGACAGTGACCCGGCTCACCCCGAGAACTCTAGCCGCCTGTGTCTGGTTCCAGCCGGTCCGGTTCAGAACCTGAAGCAGCTCTTCGCGCCCCGGTCGAGCCCATCTGCCTCTGCCGGGAAGGATAGGGGCAACTGCCGGGGATAACCCAGGCTGGCCTGTCAACTGGTTGGGAGGGCAGAACTGTTTACGGTACTCGACACGCAGGATTTCCTGGGGCAGCTCAAATGGACCGATTTCCTCGCCCTGACAGAGTACGAAAGCGTACTCGATCGCATGTTCCAGCTCCCGGACATTGCCTGGATAACAGTACTCATAGAGCAGTTTCATAGCTTCCTGATGAACCCGGGATATTTTTTTACCGGTTTTCCGGTTGAAGATCCGGATAAAATGTTCGACCAGCCCTGGCACGTCCTCTTTGCGTTCTCTCAATGGGGGCAAGTGGATCGGGAAGACCTTGAGCCGGAAAAAGAGGTCCTCGCGAAAAGTGCCTTTACGCACCTCTTGGAACAGGTCTTTATTGGTGGCCGTGATGACCCTGACATCGGCCTTGCGGGTGATACTTTCACCGACCCGCTGGTACTCCTGATTCTGAAGAACCCGCAGGAGCTTGAGCTGGATCAGCGGACTGATATCGCCGATCTCATCCAGAAATATCGTGCCGCCCCGGGTAATCTCAAAACGGCCGACTTTGTTGGAAACAGCGCCGCTGAAAGCTCCTTTTACATGGCCGAAAAGCTCGCTTTCCAGCAGGGATTCAGGCAGGGCCGAGCAGTTTACGGCCACAAAAGGACCCTCTGACCGGCTGCTCAGAGTGTGGACAGCATGGGCCACCAGCTCCTTGCCTGTGCCACTTTCCCCTGTGATGAGCACTGTTGATTCAGACAAGCTGGCGAATCTGACGAGCCTGTAAACCTGGCGCATGGCCTGGCTTGAGCCGATCATGCCCGGGACCGGTAAAGTCTCGTCATCCCCAGCTTCAGAACCGATACCGACTGATAAATCGCTTTTCAGGGCGGCAATAGCGGAGAAAGATTCAACCCCTCCCAACAGCTTGCCCTCAGCGGAATAAATAAGACGGCCGCTTTTTAAGACGCGGACCGGCCTGCCGTCTGGCCGCTCGATCACGCACTCGACTTTTTTTATCTCCCCATCCCGGAAAAGACTGCAGCTATAATCCCCGCACTTGATACAGTTCAGGCACTTGATATCGGAACACTTGCGTCCAATCATCTCAGAAGACCGGAATCCAGTGATCTTTTCCGCAGCCCGGTTCCATGAAGTAATGCGCTGTTCGGTGTCAACTGTAAAGATTCCGCAGTCGAGACTATCGACAAGGAGTGCCAGCATTTGGCGGGAGAGTTCCATGGTGGCGCCGCATCTCCTTTACAGGACGGGTGGTCTCAAAGTTAGATCAAAAGATTATGCGAATAACCGAATTTTTCCTTGGAATTATTAATAACCTATAAATAGTTTTTTTTCAAGAAAGGCATCCCTGTGCTTTGTAAATGACCTCGGATACGTCCTCGTTTGTGTTGACCGATAATGATTCGAAGTTTAGAATGTTATTATACAATAATCGCTTTTTTAGGGAGAAAAACTATTTAGGAGGTATTGGAGGTATTTAATGGAGACAGTAAGCGATCTGCTCAGGATGAAAGGCTCGCAGGTACTGACTATTTACGGGAATAAAACTGTTGAGGATGCAATAGCCACCCTTGTGGAACACAATGTCGGTTCGCTGCTAGTGCTCGGCGAGCAACACGAGATCGTCGGTATAATCACCGAGAGGGATATTTTGCGCAAGTGCTACCATAAAGGACCGGACATAGCTAAAATGAAAGTCAATGAAGCCATGACCGGCAAAGACGAGCTAATTGTGAGCTTACCGGAAGACAGGCTCGACTATATCCTGCAGGTGATGACCCAGAACCGTATCCGTCACATACCTGTGGTGGATGGAGCAAACTTGCTGGGAATACTTTCGATAGGGGACGTGGTCAAAGCCCAGTTGGCCATGGTGCGTACCGAAAACCACTATCTGCGCGATTATCTCGGTGATAAATATCCTGGCTGAATTTCAAGATATACTGTATTTTCAGACCGGAAAATTGCAGATTTTTCGCACAAGCCGGTTTAAGCGCATGCTTTTATCAGGATTCATAAACAGGTCTCAAGAGTCTTAAATAATGAATAAATCAAGGAAAATACTTGCTGGTTTCGGATTGGTATTAGCTCTGCTTTTTATAATCCCGGTTACTGTTACAATTGTTTTCAAGCGCGGCGATACGTTTAATTCTGACAGCAGTATGCGCGCTGTGGTCCGGCTCTCCAAGAGAACGGTAGCCGAGCTTGCCGGGTACGCTGTTGCAGTCTGGGACCCATATAAAGACAGCCACGTTTACGCCCCTTTGGGTCCGCAAGAGGATGCTCGGGATGTCCTTTCCTCCCTTGTTTTCAGCACAGCCGAGGAGCTGCAAAACTTTTTTGACACTAGTGAAACCTTTCACGGTGCGGTCGTCAGATCTTTTAACAACAATAATTTAATCAAGAGCCGTCTCCCTTTTTATTACCAGCCTGCCGGTGAACCCATGCTTGATTCCCTGGCAGCCCTTTATCGTTTGCCAGAGCTTGTGCAATGGGAGATTACAGACTTTGACAAGTTCAGGGAACTGATCTATTGGCTCTATGACATTTTTCATACCGGCATGTCGATAAAAATTCCGATTCCCAAAGTTGATTACAACTTTAATGCCCTTGATATACTTTACCGGGCCAGGCAGGGTGAAGGTTTCTGGTGCAGCGAATACAGTACGACCCTCATTCAATGTCTGGCGGCTTTAGGCTATACTTCCCGTTATTTAATGCTCGATTCGGGGAAGGCGGGTCATGTGCTTTGCGAGGCCTGGTCCGAAACTTACGGCAAATGGGTTATGCTCGATCCCTTCTGGGGCCGGATAGTCACAGTGGACCGTATTCCCTTGAATGTGTATGAAATTCATGAGCTTTTCGCCCGGCCCGAACGATATTCCAGGGCTCTAGTCTGGCATCAAGGGGCTGTCCTGGACTCGGAAACAGAGCGGAATTTCTATTTCGACCTGTTCCGTAATTTTGCTGTCAGGATGCGTAACGACTGGTTCACCAATCAATATCCACACTGGTATCCTCTTTCCAATTCAGTAATGAACGCAGTGGAGTGGTCTGACAGCCTGACAATTGACAATATATATTACAAGAACAAAACAAACTGCGTGGAAGACCTTTACTGGCCCTTGAATCGGATGAAAATATTTATCCAACCCGCTGAAAACGCCGGGTTGAATCTAAGCTTTGCAACTGTAACACCCAATTTTTCCCATTTTTTGGTACGTCTCGATGATTTCGGGCCGGAAATGGTTAAAGAATCCAGGTTTTCGTGGAAGCTGAAATACGGTTCCAACCTGTTGAAAGTCTCAGCTGTAAACAGTTGGGGAATTGAAGGACGGCCTATAGTTGTAGAAATCCAGTGGAATAAAGCGGGATAGGCGAAAATTTTTTCCTCCAGGTGCGGCTGGAAAGGCTTAGGACAAATTATCTATCACGATCAAGGATTTTGTTATTTGTTGAATCATAGGGTCTTAAGATATCTTCCGGGCTTTTATGGCTTATGTTTTCGAGCGATCGGGCGGGCCGGCATCTTTTTTGCCACTATCAGGCGTAACTGTGATATCCGCCTTTTGTGGCTGCTGCAAAAAAGCTGCCGGCCCGCCCGGCTTTAAGCGACAAAAAAACCGATACCAAATATCAGAGCATTACAGAAGTGGTTCATCCATTCAGTTTTCATACCCAAACCGTGATCTGATCAATGCCCAAGCTGTGGAACTGGACAAAAACGCGCCCCTGGCTGCTCGTTTTTCTGCTGGCCCTGGGCTTTAGAGTTCTGGCCCTGGCTCTGAATACGTCTTTTTGGCAAATGCCCCTTAAAAAGGATGCAGTCGTTTACCATGAACTCGCTTCGGAATTGCTCTCTAAAGGATATCTGGGTTCTCAGGGCCAGCCAACAGCAACAGTGCCTCCGCTCTATCCGTTTTTTGTAGCCGGTATCTATAAAATATCCAATACCAGCAAGCTGGCGGTTTTATCTTTCCAGGCTTTTTTAGGCGCTTTGCTCACAGTTTACATCTTCCTTACCGGAGAGCTTTTGTTTTCGCGAAGAGCAGGGTGGATCTCCGCCCTGGCCGGAGTGTTATACTGGCCTTTTATCACAATGGGCATGCAGCTTTTAAGCGAAGCCCTTTTTGTCCCTCTAGTGGTTGCCGGAATTTATTACACGATCCTGGCTGTCAGTCGAAGGAGTCCGGGTCCGGCAGTTTTAGGCGGAGTGTTGTTCGGGTTGGCCGCCCTGACCAGGTCGGTTGTTTTTTATTTCCCGCTGCTTGTAACTGTTAAATTAGCCTGGGATTATTATTTTCAAAAGGACAAACGGCTCCTCAAGGTGGCTGGTTTGTTTCTGATCGCTTATCTTTTGACTTATACGCCGTGGATTGTACGGAATTATCTTGTCTTCAATCAACTTGTCACTACCACTACCAATTCAGGAATGGTGCTTTATACAGGCAACTTTCCATACCAGGGTAAAATTTTCGGCAGGAATATCAGAGATTATGAGTTGGAACCCGAGGAACGTTATATTATAAAATTACCCGAGCTTGAAATAAACAGGGCTTTAAAGGAGCTGGCCATAAAAAAGCTCAGAAGCCATCCGGAGCTGTTGGGAAAACTGCTTTTGCTGAAAACGGTTTATTTCTGGTCCCCGTTCGATTGGGAGGTCTTGGGTCATAACGAAGGAACTCTTAATCCCTGGTTTGTCTGGGTGTTCCTGTTTGCCATACTCGGGTTATCTCAATTCAAGTGGCGCTCTTCTTTTGCCATTCCGGCAGCTTTCATTGTCTATATCATGGCACTATGCTATGTTGCTTACGGCTCACCCCGTCTGCGCCTGCCGGTTGAGCCTTTTATAATAGTCCTGGCCTCGGCAGGGTGGTGGAAATTGGAAGGGGAGACCGGGATAAAGGCCAGATACATTGCCGGCCTGGTGATTATACTCACCGTGGGCCTGGGATATTTCTACGGGCCAGTGCTCAAAAATTGTTCCGCCGCATTGCTTTCCAGGCTCGGACTCTGGTAATGTTCCAGGCTCAGGGAGAGAAGCTCTAATTTTTACAGTCACAAAGGGAAGGTTAATATGGTAGTCGGTGGAGTTCTGAGTGATAGAGCTATTGAGAAGAT
>Ga0307379_10002631_pt1 | contig 26434 bp, 21 predicted proteins | sample UN2MG_FD_202237 | JGI IMG/M metagenome (GOLD analysis project Ga0307379, IMG submission 202237) | Soil microbial communities from Risofladan, Vaasa, Finland - UN-2 | ecosystem: Environmental > Terrestrial > Soil > Coastal area > Acid sulfate soil | place: Finland: Risofladan, Vaasa | collected...
GGGAACCGGCTTACATGCAAATGCCGTCTGGGGGCGAAGGCAAGAGCCCGGCGCCGGCCAAGATGAAGTCGGCCGGCTCCCTGTCATACAAGGGCATGGCCAACTCCCGACAGATGGCAATCGACAGGCAACAGGCCGCGCAGGTTTCGAAAAAGCAAGGAACGGAACGGGGACGGTCTCAGTTTTTCAGGTTTTAGTTCTCATTCCATTATTTCCGTCCAAAACCTAATAACCCGTGACTGTCCCCGGCCCCCCCCGGCCCCCCCCGGCCCCCCCCGGCCCCCCCCGATCCGGGCGGCGATCCCGGCCTGGACGCCGGGCCGGACGAGGGAGACGAGTACATTCCTGACGGCGGCGGAAGCTGCGAGACGATAAGCTGTGCCGATCTCGAATGGTGCCTGGACGGTATTTGTCACTGCCAGTCGGGCTGGGAGCGTCAGGGAGAGGATTGCCTGCCCGTCATTCCGACCGATTTCGGTTCGCGGACGGCCAAGGGCGTCTGTGCCAAGTGGAAGGCCGACTATCCCACCAAGGCCGCCTGGGTCTGGCAAGCAGGCGCAGACGACTGCGACGACGGCACGCTCAACCCCGAGTCGATAGACGACGGCATCGGCGACAACAACGTCTCGTCGCTGGGCCACCGCCGCTGGCTACTCGATCCGCCCTACAAACCGGCCGGCATCGGCCAGGCCACTTCATGGAACTGTACTTATGTCATGACCGGGGGCAACGAATTCAGGCCGGATTGGCTGGCCTATCCTCCGCCCGGGCCTTGCCCACAGGCAGCCATTCTCGGCAAGTGGTCGCTGGGCGTCTGGGGCTTCGACCAGGACAACACCGCGGTAACCGTCACCGATCTGACTACCCAAGACGCCCAGCAGCCTGGCCTGGAATTTCCGGGCGGCATGTACGGAAGCTATTCCTACCTGGCCTTCCAGCCCACGGGAATCGTTGCGGGGCACGATTACGAGGTCACGGTGACCGATGTGCGAACAGCCTCGGGAGAACAGCCAGCGACGATCAGCTATACCGTGCAGGTAGTGGACTGTTCGCAGTACTGATTCCATCTCACCGGGAAAAGCCCAAGAGCCCATCCCGGCCTCGGCCAGTCCATTGATTTGTAAAATCTGTTTCGCATAGCATGGGCTCATGCCATGTTGGGATACGATTAGGGCTAAATCAGCGCAGCTTCCGCCCAACCCAGTTTGATCACATCGATGCGACTCGGATCGGCAACGCCCATGCCGTATTTTTCTTCAGCCACCTGAATGTGCTTGGGCGACACATAGAAAGGTTCGTCCTTGCCGAAATGTTCTCGCCGTTTGGCGGTCAGGATGCGCAGGCCGGTGGCATCGACCGCCACCGGATCTTGACCCACCACCAGGCCCTGGTACGCCCAGGTATAAGCAGGCTGAAAGTGCTGCGGACCTTTGCCGTGGAACAAGGGCGTCAACATGACCAGGACGTTGAGCCTGGTCTTGCCCTTGACCCGGGGCAATTCCCAGAGTCCACCAAGATTCGCGCAGGAGTCTTCATGCCAGCTAGACGGCTCAGGTGAAAACATGATGTAGTTCTTAATGCAACTGCCCACACCGGCCCAATGATGGGTCCGCGAGCAGCGCATGTTGATCAGGGCGGTGGCCTTCTGAAATACCGGGTTGTCCAGGACGCCGCGGTCATCAATAGCGATTCGCTCGGCAGCCACGCCGGCGCCCTCGACACGTTGGCGAACCGCTTGTTCGAGCTCGGGCGGTACGGGGATAAAACGCCAAGCATTGGTTTTGATGCCCACCGTGTCTTCGGGGCGAATCAGCCGGGCCCAGGCCGCGGCTGGCGTAGGCTCTCCGGTCAAGGCTACAACCGCATCGTCGATCATTTTTTCCAAATGCGCAGGCTGCACCCGCCGATCCGCGTCCAGAACCTTCTGATCCCGAATCAGCACCACCTTGGCCCGCGGCTTGGCGATCTTGGTCTCAACCGGCTGTGTCGAAGGCTTTGGTATCGTCGGAGCTGGAGGAGGTTTCTTGTTGCAGAAGATGCTCACGCCCGCCGAGCCCATCACGGCCAGGCTCGCGGTGTTTTTAAGAAAGTCACGCCGACTGAGATTCTTTTTCTTTTTGCTCATGGCCTTGCTCCTTGGCAAAGGTCTTGCACTTTGTTCAGGTTGGCCAATCCGGTTTGCGGGCTCGGCGCGTCCAGGATCAAGACCAGACGCTTGCCCATGCGTCGGGCCCCGGCCCACCGACCTTTTCCGCGATCGACCATCCCGTCTTTGTCCCTGCCGCCTAGCAAGCTGTGACCCAGAGAGGTATAGATTTTTTCGGCCTGGTGCTCCGAACGGTAGCGCACTAGCAAGAGAATAAAATCCAATGCCGTTTGCTTATCCTCCGAAGCGATCTGGTAGCGCGTCAAGACCCCTTCGGTCTCGTTGGAAAGTCCCAGCGGATTGCCGTTGCCCAAATCCACATGCCGCTCTAACAAGGCAGCGTTGTGAAAGTAATGCAAGTGACTCTGGAGCTGGCCCGCCACCGGCAAGCAAGCAATCAGATCAGGTTTTTTTCCTTTCCGGGCAATAGCCCGGGCAATGGCCTGGCCCAAGGCCAGCACAGCTTTGCGGCTCTGCGTGTTTTCCTGCAAAGTGGCTATCGAGATAAAATAGCGGTCTTTCCAAAAATGCAAAACCCCGCCCTGTAACTCCGACTCATGACCCACCTTGGCGCCCGCGGCCTCGCGTAAGTCGTGATGGAAAGCACCGAAGGCATCTGCGGATGAGCCCATGTCAAACAAATCGACCAGAATGTCAGGCGCCGCTGCCTGGGCATAACGCCGGCTTATGACGGTTTGCACATTGAGCGCGCGGTACACCTCGGCCCCGCCGTCGATCAAGGAAAATAAATTGTCACGGTGGAAAAGCTCATCTTTCCCCTGGGCCCGGTATCCCTGCAGCTCATCCGGCAACAGTCGAGCCAACCCAACCGCAAAACTCTGCCCACTGACCATTATCCCTCCCAGCATCATCAAGACTTGACTCATTCGAAAACACATGCTTGGTTGCCTTCCACCGAAGCAGGGTGCACTCGCGCGGAACATGCTAGCACGTCATCGAATTATTGACCACCGCGTAGCCGATGCATTGCCCGGGGTGTAAGTTGTGGCGTGTTGGTGCGTTTGTATGTTAGAAAAGCGGGAATCAACGCAGCCCGATGGAGCTAGAACATGAAACGTATCGCCATTTTTCTATTGCCGTTCCTGGTTGCCGGTTGCGCGGGCATGTCTTCGCGGGAACCGGCTTACATGCAAATGCCGTCTGGGGGCGAAGGCAAGAGCCCGGCGCCGGCCAAGATGAAGTCGGCCGGCTCCCTGTCATACAAGGGCATGGCCAACTCCCGACAGATGGCAATCGACAGTCAACAGGCCGCGCAGGTTTCGAAAAAGCAGCAGGCCAAGCCAAAAGTCATCTACCAGGGGTATTTGAAAATACGAGTCAGGAGAGCCCTGGCCTCGGCCGATAAGATTATCGCCATCACCGAGAAGGCAGGCGGCTACGTCGAATCGCTGACCGCCCGGGTGGTAGTGGTCAGGATACCGGCCAAGAGCTTCGAATCCATCATGGACAAGATGGCCGCGGTGGGCCAGTTGCTCGACCGGCACGTCAAGGCGCTGGACGTCACCGCCCAGTTTACCGATCTCACGGCCCGACTACGGATCGTAAAACTTGCCAGGGACCGTTTGCTGGCTTTGCTCAAGCAAGTTCAGGACGTCGAGGAAAGGCTGCGTATTCTCAAGGAACTGAAACGCCTGAGTGAAGAGATCGAATCCATGGATTCGATCCGTTCCACCTTGCAGAACCTGATCGATTATTTCACCATCACCATCGAGTTGGAGCCGGTCAACGAATCCAACCGCGAGGTGCTACACCAGTCTCCCTTCCAATGGGTCAGAAGGCTTGCCGCACACCTGACCACCATCATGGAAGGCAAGAACGACATCAAGATGAACATCCCCGCGGGTTTCGTGCTGTTCGACAAGGACGACGTGTTTCGCGCCCAGGCGGCGGACACCACCACGCTGCGGGCGGGCAGGGTCGACAATGAACCGCTTGGTGACAACGATTTCTGGGCCAAGGCCGTCGAACACGAGATGGAAGGGCGCGACGAAGAACTGGTCGAGTCGGGGACGGCCGGCAGCCTGGCCTTCAGGGTTTTCCGCGACCGGGACGTGCCCTGTCGCTACTATCTGGTCGGTGTTGTTGCGAAAAAAGACAAGCTGTACGTCGTCGAAGTCTTCAGTCCCAACGAAGGCGCCTATACCAAGCACAAGGATGATGTTAAAAAGGCCCTCGGAAGTTTCCGGGTCGAGTGAAAGGAATCCACGTCATGTGCCGGCGAATCCTTTTTTCGATATTCATAGTCGCTCTTGGAGCGTTGCAAATGGGCGCGGCCCGGGACGCGAAAGAAGAGAAGGAAAAAGAACGGATATGCGTCTTCTCCGCCCGGATGCTCGTCAAGGTCGTACACCCGGCCGAGGTGCGCAAGAAGATAGTCGCCCTGGTCGACTCTCTGGGCGGCTTCCCTTCGGCGGTTACCGATCAAAAACTGACCATTCGCGTCCCGCCCGAAAAGTTCCCCGGCCTGATCCGGGATATCGGCAACTACGGGATGGTGATCGAAAAAACGATGCAACGAGAGGACATCACCGAAAAACTGGCGCAGCTGAGCGGGCGCCTGCGTTCAAAGCAGGATATCCTGGAAAAGCTTCGAAGCTTTTTCGACGATTCCAACGTCAAGGCGACTTTGCAGATCGAAAAAAACATGACCCAGTTGGTCATTGAACTGGAAAAAGTCAAGGGGCAGCTTCGGGTGACAATGGACAAGGCGCGCTTTGCAACCGTCGAGGTGGCTTTCCGGTTCCGCAAACGTGACAAGGTCGTCTACGTCTACTCTCCTTTTCAGTGGCTCAATTCGGTGGATCTCGATCGCTTTCTCGCGGAGTTCTAAATGCGCCATTCAAAGAAAATTATGTTTGCCGTCCTGGGTTGCTCGTTGGTTGCATCGGCCTGCGGCCCGACGTTCAAGATGACGATGCCCGACGGGTTCGTCAAATACGAAGAAGGTTCGGATTTCAAGATGATCACCGCCGACGGGGTTCGTCTCAAGGCTAGGCAAGTGGAAAACTACCCGCGGGCTGACATGGCCTTCTGGAAGGACGCTCTCGCCCGCCACATGACCGAGCGCGGCTATGCCAAGAAATCGGAGCATTGTTTCAAGACCCAAAAGGGCCTCGATGGTTGTACTCTCGACTTCCTGCTGCCCTACGGAGCCGATGACTGGATCTTGCAGGAGACAATATTCATCGAAGGCGACCAGATCGTGTTGGTCGAGGTAGCCGGACCGTTCCAACGCTTTCAGGCATACGGCAAATCCCTGCAAGAGGCGCTTGTCTCGTTCCATACCGGTTCGTGAAGAAAGATACTATTTAGCACGGTCAAGCTCTTTTCCCCCCTTCTGGATCACGGGCCGGTCGAACACCAATACGATCACCGACAGACAGATCAACAGGTAGCCTGCGGACACCCGGGAGGTCAAATCCTCCCCCCAGGCGAAGTACGCCACTGTCCCGGCCAGCACGGGTTCTGCCAGCGTTATCGCCGAGAGCCAGCCGGCCCGGATGTAATGCAGGGCGTTGTTGAAGGCGGTATGCCCGATCATGGTCGGCAGCAGGGCCATCAGGACGAAGCACAGCCAGGTTCTTGCGTTGTAGTCGAAGAGGGGTTCCCCGAAGAATGGCAGGCAGACAAATCCCACCAGCGCGGCCACCCCGTAGACGCCGGTGACGTAGGCATGGGTGGGCAGCACCCGGCGCAGACGTTTGCCCAGCATGAAGTAGACCGTGAACAGCATCGCGCAGGCCACCGCCCAGATGTCACCGGCCAGGTGTTCGGGTTTCAGATCGAGGTCGTCAAGTCCGATCACCGCCACGCCGGCAAGTCCCAGACCGATGGCCGCCATCAGCTTCCATCCCACCCGCTCGCGGTAGATCAGAAAGGCGGCCACGGCCACGAATACCGGGTTGATCGAGAAGAAGATTGCCGCGTTTGCCACCGTGGTGGACTGCACCGCGGCGATCCAGGTAAAAAAGTGAACGGCTAAAGCGATGCCGGAGAGCGCCAGCATGATCCGCTCCGGCCGGGTAAGCCTTTTGAGCGCCAGCAACTGGCCCCGTCCCATGAGCGCAAGCAACACGGTCGAGATCCCCAGGCGCCAGGCGGCGATGGCTACGGGATGGGCCGTGCCGATGCGGATGATGTTTCCCGACTGGCTCACCGCCAGCGTGCCTATGATCAAGTAGATGTAGACGCGAGCGGGTATCGACATTTTCAGTCGTGACAGCAGCGGAACCCTGCGCCGGCCTGGTGATACTGGGGGCCGGCGTTGTTGCGGAACCAGCAGGTTACCAGCTCGACAATGGCGTCGTCGTAGTCGCCGCCGAAGATCGGCTTTACGAAGCGGCAGTCGCGCGCGTCTTCGCAGTCGGCCCACTCGGATACGTTGCCGCTCAGATCCAGCACGCCCGAAGGACTTGCGCAAGATGAGAGCTGACCGCCGGGCAACACCGCCTGGTTCTGATCGAACTCGTTGCAAGTGGCCGCCTGATAGTTGTCGCCATAGGGGAACTGCAGGTCGGAGGCCCCGGCGCAGGCGAAGTGCCACTCGCTGTCGGTGCACAGGCGCTTGCCGCGCGCCGCGCAGGCCGTCTGGGCCTCGTCCCAGCTGACGTCGTCCCATGGCAGCACGCCGCCGCGCGAGCAGGCGTAGGCCGTGTTGTAACCGCGCTCCGAGGCCGAGGCGTCCGGCCGCGAGGACTCCCACTTGTCGATCCAGAACGCGCCCGATCCGGCGTCCAACTGGATCATCTCGTCGGCCAGCGGAATGTCCTCGTCGGTGGCGCCGTCGCAGTCGTTGTCCAGTGCGTCGCAGGTCTCGGTCGTTTGCCGGCTCCAGTCGGGTGTCGCCGAGCACTCGGTTGCCTGTCCGTTCGCAGTACACAGGCGCACGCCGTTACGCCTGCAGACTCCGTCGCCCGCGAAACAGGGTTGGTTCTTGTCGGCGAACGGTTCGTCGATGGCGCCGTCGCAATCGTTGTCCAGGTTGTCGCAGGTCGTCTCGTTCTGCTCATAGGTTACGGGATAGTTGCAGTGCCAGGAGCCGTTTTGGCACCTGGGCTGGATGGCGCTGCAGACCCCCTGGTCGAGGCAGGTGATAGTCGGGGAGCCGGGTTCCTCGTCGGTCATTCCGTCGCAGTCGTCATCGATGCCGTTGCAGCTTTCGATGCCGCCGGCAACGCAGGCATACTCGCAACCGTCGATGGCGTTGCCGTTGAGATCGTGGTAGCCGGTATTGCATGAGATGACCGTGCAGGCGCCGGAAAGGCACTCACCGGTGCCGTGGGGCGGATCACAAGGACGCAGGCAGCCGCCGCAGTTTTGCATATCGCTGTCGAAGTGAAAATCTTCGTCGGTCTCATTGTCGCAATCGTTGTCCTCGTAGTCGCAGATCTCGGCAACCGGCAGCGGCGCGGTGCAGCCCGTCCAGCCGCCGGCCACGCAGATCTCCGTCCCGCTGCCGCAGATGTTGGTACACGCCTGCTGTAAGTCCTCGTCGGTCATCCCGTCGCAATCGTTGTCGAGGTTGTCGCACAACTCTGAAGATCCCTGGCCGGGAGTGATGTCGCAGACGTGGTTCAGATGGTCTGTCGAGCAGACGTAGGTACCCGACACCTGGCACTCGCCCAGGCCCACGTTGCAGGGCAGGCCCAAAAGCGGGAAGTTTTCGTCGACCGAGCCGTCGCAGTCGTTATCCAGGCCGTCGCAGCGATCGATCTCGGGCAGGCCCGGGCTGACGTTGCATACCATACCGCCGTGGGAACCACAGACATAAACGCCCTGACGTTCGCATTCTCCCAGTCCGACGGTGCATGGGCCGCCCACGTCGGGAAAGTCCTCGTCGGTCAGGCCGTCGCAGTCGTTGTCGATGCCGTCGCAGGTCTCGTCCGCGGAAGGTCCGGGAGTGGCGCTGCACATAGTGGCCGTCCGGTCGGCGTTGCAGATCATGATACCCGGACGGGCGCAGGCGCCCTGGCCGGCCTCGCAGGTGGAGCGCAGATCGGGAAAATCCTCGTCATTTTCCCCGTCGCAGTCGTTGTCTTTTCCGTCGCACAGCTCATCCGCCGGGGCTACCTGGCCGTCACACGCGCTCCATTGGCCGGCCTGACAACGTTGGGTTCCCCGCTGGCAGACGCCCTGGTCGTTGCCGCACGACTGGAAGGTGCCGTCGATGCAGTCGCAGCCCTCATCAACCAGATGGTTGCAGTTGTCGTCGAGGCCGTTGCAGCTCTCGTCACGCGGCCAGGTGGCGCCCTCGCACGGGCCCCAGGCGCCTTCGTGACAACGCTGGATGCCTGCGTGACAGATACCGGTGTTGACTCCGCAGGGACGTGACTCGTCGGCGGAGCAGCCGCAGCCGTTATCCACCGCACCGTCGCAATCGTTGTCGAGGCCGTCGGCGCATTCCTCTTCCTGCGGCGGGGTGCCGCCACGGCACGGGCCCCAGTACAAGGCGCCGCCTTGATCGATACAGCCCTGGACTCCGTTGGTGCACTCACCGACGTTACTGCCGCACAGCCGGCTGTCGTCCGGCAGGCAGTCGCAGCCCTCGTTGACCGCCCCGTCGCAATCGTTGTCCAGGTCGTCTGCGCAGATCTCGCCCTGAGCCGCCTCGACGCCGCCCTGGCAGGGGCCCCACTGGCCGTCTATGCACTCGGAGACTCCCTTGCGACAGGCGCCAACGTCGCTGCCGCAAGCTTGTGTTTCTCCCGTTTTGCAAGGGCAACCCTCGTCGGTCTCAGCGTCGCAATCGTTGTCGATCTCGTCGCAAAGTTCGTCGGCGCCGGGATGGATGTCCGCCCGGTTGTCGTTGCAGTCGTCGCAGACATCGCAGCCTTCCCGGACGTCACAGAAGCCGTCTTCGTCGAGGTCGGTGCAACTTGGCCGCACGATACACTGGCTGTTTCTGCAGACGTAGCCCGCGGCGCAGTCGGCGGAGCCTGTGCATTTCAACTGGGCGTCGGGCGAGCCCGGCCTGACGCCTCCGCAGCCTGGTTGGAAAAGCATGCCGAAAAGCGCACCAGCCAAAAGCGCCCAGCGACGCTTGATGCCCATGGCCAGGGCGAGGATCAGGAAAAGCAGCGCACTGGAAGCGCCGCCGGAGTGCGTCGCAGAGCACGAACAGCCGCCGCCGATCTTGCCGAGATGTCCAAAGTCTGCCGGCAGGTCTGCGGCGGCACCATCGGCCTGGCCGCCGTCTTGACCGATGTCCGGCTCGCCGCCGTCCGGCTTGTTGTCACCCCCGGCGTCGCTGTCTGGGCCGCTGTCACCGTCAGTCGCGACCCCGCCGTCGACCTTGCCCGAGCCATCGTCTACGCAGTAGCCGTCCCGGCAGATGCTTCCCTCGGGGCAAGTTACATCCAGGCAGCCATTGGGAATACACTGCCCGCTTGTGCAGGTCGAACCCCGTGGGCAGTAGACTCCCTGGCATGCGTCGGCGACGCACTCACCGTCCCTACAAACCTGGCCGGCCTCGCAACGTATTCCAGCGCACAGGCTCTCGACACAGGCGCCGTCCCGGCAGATCTCGTCGGGCGAGCAGTCGCCGCAGGCGACGTCAAGGCATTCGCCCTGGTGACAGTACTGGCCTTCGGGGCAGTCGACCGAGGCGCAAGGATCCGGCTGACAGGCGCCGTCCAGGCAGATTTCACCGGCCGGACACTCGTGGCCCGCGGCGAAGCAGTTTGCCGCCACGCATTCGCCCAGGCTGCAGACCTGGTCTTCGGGACAGACGATTTGGTAGATGTCGCAGGGATCCTGACAACTACCGTCCTCACCGCAAACCTCGCCGGCCGGACAGTTGACGCCGCAACAGGGGTCGCTGACACACCAGCCGTTGACACAGGTGTCCGAGCCGGCCGGGCACTCGCCCGAACTGCAGGCCGAGGCGCACTCTCCGCACAGGCACACGTCGTAGCTGCCGCACAGGTCGCCCTCGTCGGTCCCGGCGTCGCAGTCGTTGTCGCGGCCGTCGCACGCCTCGGGCGCAGGATCGACCGTCCCGGCGCAGTCGCCCCATAGTCCCTGCGGATTGCAGACCTGCTGGCCGGGTTGGCAATCGCCGATCTCGTTGCCGCAGGGCCGTGCCTCGCCGGGGGTGCACTCGCCGCAGTCCGGGTCAAGGTAATCGACCAGTCCGTCGCAGTCGTTATCGATGCCGTCGTCGCAAATCTCGGGTACGGCGTCTTCGTCGATCAGTCCGTCGCAGTCGTTGTCGCGCCCGTCACACACCTCAGGCGAAGGCCCGACCTCTCCCTGGCAGTCGCCCCAGTTGCCGTCGGGCTGACAGGTGCGAATGCCTTGTTCGCAATCACCCTCCGAAGTGCCGCAGGGCTCCTGCTCGCCCGGGGTGCAGGCGGTGCTGCAGTCGTTGTCGAAGACGTCGGTCATCCCGTCGCAATCGTTGTCGATGCCGTCGTCGCATATGATTTCGACGTCGGGGAAGCCGTCATCGACCAGGTTGTTACAGTCGTTGTCCAGCCCGTCGCACTCCTCGGGCGACGGTTCGATCTCGCCCAGGCAGACGAGGTTTCCATCGATGCAGAAGAAGGTGCCCGCCTGGCACTCGCCCTGCACGATGTAGCAAGGCGGGTTTTCGCCCGGGCCGCAGTTGCCGCAGGGCAGGCCGAGATCGGGATCCTCCTCGTCTATGGCGCCGTCACAGTCGTTATCCGCCCCGTCGCACACCTCGGAAGTGGGGTTCACCTGGCCCGAACAGGTCAGGCCGTTGTGGTCGTCGTTGCAGATGTAGACGCCGTAGGTCGAGCAACCCCCTTGCCAGATCTCGCAGGGGGTGCCCTTGTCCGGCCAGGGCTCGTCGGTCTCCCCGTCGCAGTCGTTGTCGAGATTATCGCAGCGCTCGGGCGACGGTTGTTGGGCCGAGCAGTCCGACCAGGTGCCGGCCGCACAGGTTCGCTGGCCGGAGCCGCAGGCCGTGCTGCAGGCCAGCACCAGGTTCTCGTCGGTGTTGCCGTCACAGTCGTTGTCGATGTTGTCGCAGACCTCGGGGCTCGCCTGGGGAGCCGTGCAGTCGACCCATGACCCGTTTTGGCAGATCTCGAAGCCCGAGCCGCAGGCGGTCGAGCATGGCTGGCTGAGGTCTTCATCGGTGTCGCCGTCGCAGTCGTTGTCGATGTTGTCGCAGGTCTCGGGGCCCTGCTGCGGCGCGGTGCAACCGTACCAGCTTCCGTCGACGCAGAATTCCACCCCGCTGCCGCACTGGTTGGAGCAGGCCTGGACGAGATCCTCGTCTACCAGGCCGTCGCAGTCGTCATCCGTGCCGTTACAGCTTTCGGTCTGGGGTTGGGGAGCGCTGCAGGCGCCGAACGAGCCGGCGTTGCAGACGCGCAACCCGTTACCGCAGGCAGTCGAGCAGGGCTCGGTAACGTTTTCGTCGATCAGCCCGTCGCAGTCGTCGTCTGTATTGTTGCAGGTCTCGAGGGGCGCCGAGACCAGCAGACCCTCGACCTTGATCAGCATGTCCTCGAAGTCGTTGTCGCCGCCTCGAAACAGATCTTCGAAGCCGAAGTAAAATGCGGTCGGGTCCAGGGTGGACTGGTAGACAAGGTGGTGGATGTAGGGATCGGCCATGTTCTGCTCGAGGATGTTCAGGCGCGGCTCGGAGTAGTAGATGTAGCCGTAGGTTGGGGGCACGTCGTTGTGGGCGTTGCTGCCGGAGATGCCCTCTGGTGAGACCAAGAAGAAGCCGATTGGGCCTCCTTTCCAGTCGGGGTTGGCCACGCTGTCCAGGCACAGCACTACCGTGCGCTTGTTGCAAGTTGTCTCGGGGGGGATCGGCTCGGCGTTGACACCGTCACATGGGTCGGAAGATCCGTTGTCGTAGTTCGAGAAGAACACCGGGTGTCGGTTCTGGGAGAGGGTGACGTCGTCGCCGACGTTGTACCAGCCGAAGATGCTCTCGAATCCGGCCCCCTCTGCGATCAGCGTGAAGGTGAGTTGCAGGGCGGGGTAGAACGTCTCCGGCACCAGCGAGGCGTCCTGGATGGCGTCCAGGCTCTCGCCCTGACCCGTAAGATAGCCTTGCAGGGCGTTGGTCTGGGGTATGCCCGTGCCGTCCGGCTGGTAGTACAGATACTGAGCCGCCGCCGGGCCGGCCAGCAAGAAAAGTCCGGCTGCCAGGACGGCGCAAAAGAGATTCGTGTTCTGTCTTGCAACCATCTTCGGTAGCCCGCCTTTCTCGATAAGATGCGCGGCTTTGCGCTCCGGCCATGTCCGGATTGCCCTTGTCGGATGGCCCTGCTTTACCTATGGCCATTATACTCACCTGGACGACCGCGCGTCAACGTGGTGGAAAACGGTTGCATCGCGCCACTTGGCGTGCGAACAGGTAGCAAAACAGTGGAGGCAATAATCATGTCAGAGCTTGTCGAGACCGAGTTCCAGGGAGTCGTCTTCGAGATAGTCCTGAATCGTCCCGAAAAACGTAACGCCATTGACGGCCGGCTGTGGGCGGCCTTTGGCGAGGCCGTGCGCGAAGCCGGCCGGACGACAGGGGCGCGGGCTGTGCTTGTCCGCGGCGCGGGCAAGGGATTCTCGGCCGGCATCGACGTCAGCGCCTTTTTTCAGCTTTCCGACCACTACGGCGACGACTGGCTCGGGCGCATGCGAACCATAACCGACGACTTTCAGCGTGTGCTGACCTCTCTCGAACGGCTCGAGTTGCCGACCATCGCCCAGATTCACGGACACTGCCTGGGCCTGGGCATGGAGCTGGCGCTGGCCTGCGATTTTCGCATCGCCGCAGCCGGGACCATGCTTGGCCTTCCGGAATCGCGACTGGGTCTGATCCCCGACGTGGGCGGGACGACCCGTTTGACGCGCCTGGTCGGCCCGGCCCGCGCCAAGGAGTTGATCATGACCGGCAAACAGATCGATGCCGGGTTGGCCGCAAGTTGGGGGATTGTAAACCGCGTTGTGCCCATGGACGAGTTACAAAAGGCAAGCCAGGAGTTGATCGCAGATCTTCAGAAGGCGGCTCCACTGGCCATCGGCATGGCCAAGCGGGTGATCGACGGCCTGGTCGACACCGACCGGGGACTGCAACTCGAGGGCTGGGCCCAGAGCCAGCTCGTGTCCAGCCAGGATTTCACGGAGGGCGTGCAGAGTTTCGTCCAGAAACGCCCGCCAGAGTTCAAGGGTAAGTGAGCTTTAAAGCAAAAAAGGGATTTTCGGTGCGTACGGCCGACTGGAGTGCCGACAGCGAGGCGATCCGTTCAGTGCGCCGGGTGGTCTTCATAGAAGAACAGCACGTCTACCCCAGGGAAGAATGGGACGGGCTCGATCCTCTTTGCGATCAGTTTCTGGCCGAGGACGACCGGGGTAACGCGATCGGGACGGCGCGCCTGTCGGCCGGGGGAAAGCTGGGACGCATGGCCGTCGTCAAGCAATGGCGCGGACGCGGCGTGGGCGCGGCCTTGATCAAGGTGGTTGTCGAGCTGGCCCGCGGCAAGGGCATTGCGCGCCTCGAGGCCGACGCCCAGGTGCGTGCCCTGGATTTCTACGCCAGGCAAGGTTTTTCAGTCTACGGGCCCGAGTTCCTGGATGCCCGCATCGTGCATCGCAAAGTCTGTATGGATATCCCGAACAATTAGTTCTGGCTGCCTCGAAACTTGGCGATGATGTTTTCTATCTGCGACACCAGGTCGTCCGTCCCGCACTTGCCGCGCGAGGAAGCCGTGGCGTCGGTGGCGGCCTTCTGCAGATCGAACAGGGCGGCCGTTACCACGCAAGACGATCCGATGCGTGAGATCGTCGTCGTCAGGGTCTTCTGGGCGGCGATCTCGCGGCCGATCTCTATCTGGCAAGATTGATCATAGCACTTCTTGTAGCTTTTCGACTTCTGTTGCAGCAAGCGCTTCTTGATCTCGTCACGGGGCACGACGTGAAACAGCCCGCCCTCGGCTATCTTGTTGGCCAGGTAGTCTGTCAGACCGTCTATCTCGGACGAGCTAAGCCGGCCGCTCTTGTCCTCGATGTCGAAGACGGCCACGAAGGCGCCGCGCATCCCGGCCATGCTGCCGCCGGTTGTATCCGTCGCTACGGTTGCGGGTGTATCGTTGGTTTTCTTGACGTCCGAGCCGGACATGGCAGACAACGGGCGCCAGTCGAGTTCGCTCCTGACATCTGGAATATGACTCAGGCCGCCGCAGGCCGCAAGATTCACGCCCAGCAGGCCGAAAGCTGCGATGCGCCCGATCATCCGACCACCCTCCAGGCCGAAGTCGAAGCCACGCCGGCCGCGGAAGAGTGAGTCGAAATCAGCCGGGCCGTCTCGCCGACGGCCTGCTGGACCCAGACGCTCATGGCCGTCAATATCTGTCCGCTGTAATCGCCGTCGGTCACCACGATGGCCGAATCGCTCGAAAGGCCTGCAAAGCGCCTGGCATAAGCGGCTCCGTCCGGAAAACGGACGGTGACCTCCGCGTTGACGACGGCGTAGACGCGGATACCCATGCCGACGTCGGGCTCGATGAAAAAGTCGATGATGTCGATCTCCAGCTTGACTGTCTTGGCGTCATTCGGACCGGCCGGGGGAAAGCCGGCCCGCTCGAGTTCGGACTTCATCACCGAGGAAAACCAGGTAGTCAGCGGAGCATTAAGAAACAAGTCGGCGCTCTCGCTGCCCAGGCCGTTTTTCTTGCAGCCGATTCTCCGCTGATCGGCACGGCGATCGCTGACACGAGTAATCAGGACGAGGGTGGGCGCCGCGGCGATCTTTCCCGTCAAGGGCTCGAACTTCAATGTCAGCGTAGAATCGATCAGCGTGCAACCCGAAAGGACGAGCGCCAAGCACAGGCTTGTGAGAACAACGGCGGCCTTCATTGATATTTCCTCTCGCAGGGGAATATACTCGGGCCGACGAGAGTTAATTGTCAACAAAATAGGGCGGACGCTATGCTTGACATGGCGTGGCGGCTCTTTTACTTTGCAGCGGTACTATGATTATTGCGAACGACCTACAGAAGAGTTTCGGAGATGTTCACGCTTTAGACGGCGTGAGCTTCCAGATCGACAAGGGCGAGTGTGTCGGGCTGCTGGGGCTGAACGGCGCCGGGAAGACAACCCTGCTCAGGATCCTGGGATGCCTGCTGACTCCCACGGCCGGGACGATGACGGTCGATGGCCGGGATGTCGGTGGCGCGGCCAACTACGTCCGCGGCCTGATAGGTTTCTTGCCCGAGGAACCTCCGCTATACAACGATATGAGGGTCGGCGCCTTTCTGGGTTTTGCCGCCGGTATACGAGGCATTCCGCGCACCGACATCGGCGGGCGGGTACAGGATGCGGCCCGCCGCTGCCAGCTCGATAAAATGATCGACGCGCGCATCGAGACGCTCTCGTTCGGCTATCGTAAGCGCGTCGGCATCGCCCAGGCGATCGTTCACAATCCGCCGCTGGTGATCCTAGACGAGCCCATCGGCGGCCTCGACCCGGCCCAGATCGTCGAGATGCGCGAGCTGGTGCGCGGTTTGCGCGGCCAGCATACCGTCGTCATTTCCAGCCACATTTTAACCGAGATCAGCCAGACCTGCGATCGCATCATGGTCATGCAGCGCGGCAAGCTTGTCGGTTCGGGCACAGAGGAAGAGCTAACCGGGGGAGCGGGCAAGGAACAGCATTTCATGGCCATTGTGCGCGGAGAAAAGCCGGACGTTGAGAAGGCTCTGGCGGGAGTCGCGGGCGTCACCTCGATCGAGATCGAAAAGCGCGCCGACGGCGCTCTGGATCTGCGCATCGAAGCTTCCGAAGATGTCCGGGCTTTGCTCAGTCGCGCTTTAGTCCAGGGCGGGCTCGATCTGATCGAGCTGGCCAGGAAGAGCGGCCAGCTCGAGGCGACCTTCCTCAGGCTGACCGGTGACAAGGAGGACGAGCGGTGAAAAGCGTCTACCTGATTGCCCGCCGGGAGGCCGTCTCCATCCTGCGCTCGCCCCAGGGGTTCATCATTGCCGCGCTCTACCTGGCGCTGGTCGGCCTGGATTTCAACCTGCGCGTGCTGGGAGGCGGCGCCAAGTACTCGGCCGACGTCCTGACGGGGTTTTTCCATGAGTTGTCCGGCTTCACCATGTTCTTCAGCGTCTTCATCTCCATGGGGTTGATTGCCAAGGAGCGCGAGACCGGTACCATTCCGCTGCTGCTTACCTCGCCGGTCAAGGACTTCGAGATTATCCTGGGTAAGTTCTTCGGGGCCTATCTGTTCCTCATGCTGATCACCCTGGTCACCGTCTACATGCCTTTGCTGGTCATGGTCAACGGCAAGGTTTCCTGGGGCCACGTCTGCGCCGGCTACCTGGGCGTGCTGCTTCTTGGATCGGCCGTCTTGGCCATCGGAACTTTCAGTTCGTCGCTGACCCGTTCGCAGATCGTGGCTATCTTCGTCACCCTGGGTATCGGGATGCCTCTGGTGCTCTTCTGGCTGCTTGGGCGCTTCGCAGATAAACCGCTGAACGACATCTTCGCCTACATGGCGATTCACAACCTCCATTTCTCGCCTTTCAAGGAGGGCAAGGTCCATTTGCGCGATATCGTCTACTACCTGTCGATGACCTCCTTCTTCCTGTTTGCGGCCACGCGTACACTGGAGTCACGCCGATGGAGGTAGGGCGGAAAAAGAAACTTCCCTGGGGAAGCCTGCGCGGCCCCCAGGTGCTGATTCTTTACCTGATCGGAATAATCGCGGTCTTCATCGGCGAGCGCCTGGTTGGCGGTCATGGGACGGGCAGACTGCTTACAAGCGGACTGGGCGCCGCGGCCGCCGTGCTGGCTTGCCTGGCCTGGATCGCCGCCTGGTTGCGTTCCGAGGGAGTCTCCAGGCGCATCGAACGGCTGGCGGGCCTTCTGGCCCTTGGCGGCCTGGCGGCCCTGGGGTTATACTTGCTGGGATCCGACCTGGTCATGGGACCCTCGCCGTTGGGCAAGGGCGATCAGGGTGTCGGGGCACGGCAAGTGCTAGGCATTGCCTGGCCGATCTTGATGTTCTGCACGCTGTTGCCGCTCGTATTTTTACAGGTCAGCTCGGCTTCCATGGCTCGCGGCCGCGGGCTGGAGATCGGCCGCATCCGGGCCTCGGCACTCTCCGGCGCGGTGAGTGCGGCTTTCCTATGTACCCTGTTCCTGCTCAACGCCATCGCCGACCGCAAGGACGAAAGCATCGATCTCAGCTACTTCAAGACCACGACGCCCAGCGAGGCCAGCCGCTCGATGATCGCCGGCCTGGACACGGACACCCGGGCATTGCTGTTCTTCCCGGCCGCCAACGATGTCCTCGAGCAGGTGCGGCCCTATTTCAAAGAACTTACGGGCTTGTCGTCCCATTTCAGCATCGAGATCGTGGATCGAGCCCTGAACCCGGAACTGACCGGCAAGCACCACGTATCCAGTGACGGCACGATTCTCCTTGTGCGCGGCGAGTCCAAGCAGAAGATCACAATCGGCGCCGACCTCGAGCGCGCCAAGCGCAACCTGCGCAAGCTGGATTCTGAGTTTCAGAAGGCCATGCTTAAGTTGCATCGCAACAAGGATGTCGTCTACCTGATCCGCGGCCACGGCGAGCGCGGCCCGGAAAAGAGCGCCAGTGACGTGCGCCCGGGTGTCCTGGTGCTCAAGAAATTCCTGATGGCCCTGAACATGAAAGTCGAGAACCTCGGCCCGGTCGAGGGTCTGGCCGGAGGAGTCCCGCCGGACGCCGCCCTGGTAATATGGATCGATCCGACGGCGCCCCTGTTTCCCGGCGAGGCCCAGGCCATCGAAAGCTATCTTGATCAAGGCGGGCGCATGCTGATAACGCTGGACGTGGACAGCGGCACGGCCGCCGGCGAGATTCTCTCTTACCTCGGTCTTACCTACAAACCAGTCAAGCTGGCCAACGAGAAGGCCTATGTCCCCATCGACCGCACGCCGGCCGACGTCTACAACATCGTCACAGGCTCGTTCTCGTCGCACCAGTCGGTGACAACCGTATCCCGGGACAGTCGCCGCTTTCCTGTCTTGTTTCCGGCCTCGGGCTACATCGAGAAGGCCAAGACGGCAGCCAAGACAAGGCGCATCGTTTTCACCGTTCGTTCGTTGCCGAAGACCTGGGCCGACACCGACGGAGACATGCGGCGCTCGGCGCAAGAGCGCAGCGCTGTTTTCAACCTGGCCGCGGCAGTCAGCATGAAAATAGAGAAGAAGCAGGATGGCGATCGGGATGAGAAGGCGAAGACCTCGGTCGGCGATAAGCCCGCTGCCAAGAAGCCCGGTGAGAAAGCCGTTGCCAAGAAGCCCGGGAAAGAGAAGGCCCTCCATGCCGAGGATGAAATGCGGGTTGTCGTTTTCTCAGACAGCGACGTCTTCGCCGATCGTTACCTGGGCTTCCGGGTTAGCTTCTCGGAGATCGGCGGCAACATGCAGCTTATGGCCGACGTGCTCAGATGGCTGGCAGACGAAGAACGGGTTCCCGGGTTGCCGGCCAGCGAGGAGGACGTCAAGATCGTCCACACCCGCGACGAGGACGTGGTCTGGTTTTACGGGACGGTGTTCGCGGTGCCGCTGATTATATTGCTGATCGGCTTCGCGACGCGCTGGGGACGTGGACGGAAGAAAAAGAGGGTTGCCTGATGAAAGCGCGCACCTCTCTCTTGGTACACTTCGGAGCGCTTTTGGTAGTGGCGCTGGCTGCCTGGATTGTCTTCGCTTCGCCCGAGGTCAAGCGCTCCAAGGGTAAGATTGTGCTGGACGCCAAGCCGACCGATCTCACCCGCTTGGAACTTACGGCCTCCCGAAAAAAAGTGACAATGACGCCGCGCAAGGGCGGTGGGTTCACGCTTTCGGTGAGCGAGGCACTGCGCAAGCCGGCGGCCAAGGGAGAAGAAAAGTCTCCCCGACCGCCGATGATTACCGAGAACAAGGTGACCAGCTACCGCGCGAGTTTTGAACTTACTCGTCAACTCGAGCGCCTGATGCCGTTGTATGTCGAAAGAGATTTGGGCAAGCCGGGCGCCGACAAGCTCGAGGCCTTCGGCCTGCAAGACTCCGATCGCATCCTGACCATCGAGATCGGCGGGCAGAAGGTGTCCTACCGCATCGGCAAGCAGACCTTCGGCAACGCCACGAACTACGTGCGCCGGTTGCCGGACGGTCCGGTCTACCTGGTCTCGGCCGCGGCACTGCGCGGCATCGACATCCGGGCGCCCAGGTTCCTTGAACGGCGCCTTTTGGAACTCAAGAAAAAAGATTGCGATGCTGTCGATGTTGTCTCTCCGGCCTCCGGGGGGCAACGCAAGCTGCAGAAACACAAGCTCGAGCACAGCGACAGGTGGGCGCCGGCCGACGAGCCCGACACGACAGACTCGCTCTTCGGAACCTGGGTGGGCAAGGTGTTCCGCCTGGCTGCCGACGAGTATCTCGATACCGATCCACAGCCGGCGCCGCCGGTGTTGGCCAAGATCCGCTTCATAAAGGAAGGCCGAGCGACGGACGAGGTCGTCCTGGCCGGCGGGCAGACGAAGCAGGGCAAGCAGCAGTACTTCGCCCGCAGCGCCTTCAGCGGCCAGTGGGTCAGACTGCAGACTAGCGGCGCTAAGGAAGTGGCCGACGACCTGATAAACATTCTCAAGCGCGACTGATAGATTAAGATGCACACCTGTACCCACCATTCCAATGCCCGGGCCGCCTGGATTTGCTCGAAGTGCCAGGCTGCTCTTTGTCCGCTTTGCGCCCTTGGAGACGAAGTGCAGCACGTCCCGATCGTCAGGTGTGTTAATTGCGGCGGCGTTGCCCAGCAGATCATGAGCGAAAAAGAGATCGTTCCCTATTGGGGAATGTTCGCGACTTTTCTCAAGGCGCTTTTCTGCCCCAAGGGTCTGATGCAAGTGCTGGCACTGGGGGCCGGTATCTTTTTCCTGGGACTCATGCCAATTGTCGGTTGGGCCATGTCCCTGGGTCTATACGCCGGATATTACTTCCTGGTCATCACTCACTTTGCCTACGGTGAAGAGAACCTGCCCGTCCCGGACGATTTCAGCGATGTCTGGGACAACCTTGTATCGCCCTTCGTGCGCTTCGTTGTGGCCACGTTGATTATCTGGGTGCCGGCGTTGCTCTACGTCCATCACAACATGGGTTTGTTTTTCATGCTGAAATACCCCAACACCATGTTTCACGATCCGGTATTGGTCGTCATCGTGCTCCTGAGTTTGATCTACTTTCCCGGGGCGATGATCACGGCGGCCGTTTCCGAATCGACCTTTGCGATGCTCAACCCGTTGTATGTCATCGGCATGGTGGTGCGCATCCCGGGGCAGTATCTGTTGACGGTGGTCGTCTGGGGCATGATGTCGGTGGCCAACGTGTACTTGAATACTTTCGTGGCCGCGCACCTCTTGACTTGCCCATGTTCCGTCACGCGGATGATATTCATGGGGGTAGTCTGCCAGAGCGTCGGCCTGCTCATTCCGCTGATGACCGCCATGGTGCTCGGCCGGCTGGTTTACCAGAACCGCCGGGTGCTTGGTTTCGGCCGCCCGCGCGATCTCCTGGTTCCCGAGTATCCCAGTGCCGTGCCCCACGGCACGGCCCCCGAGGGAGGCTGGGAGAAACCGCGAGTGGTAGAGCCGGTGCAGCCGATATCTCTCGAGCCCGAAGATCCCGCGGCCGCGCTGCGGGCGGCCCTTCAGGCTTCAGATATCGAGCGCGTGTCACAAGCCTACAGCGAATTGATCGCGGCGGGCGGCGTGCCCAATCTCGATCCACCGCTGGAGATGCGCCTGGCCAACATCCTCGATCGCTCGGGAGATTCACTGGGGGCGGCCCATGCCTGCCGGCGGGCCGCCGAGCGGGACGCCGGGGGCCCGCTGGCCGCCCGGGCCATCTTCACCGCCGCCCGCCTGCTTACCGAGAAGCTCGACGATCGCGAACAGGGCATCGCCATGTATCGTTATCTGGCAGAGAATTTTCCCCAAGACCCCTTGGCCGCCCGGGCCCGCGAGATGCTGCGCCGCCTGGGTGTGTGAGCCGCTACCGGCTCATCCCTGGCTCGGGACAGATGTACTGTACTATTGTTCCCACCGGTTCATAGTTCTCCCCAAAAACACTTCCAACGCCAAACAAATTGGTGGCCGAAGTTCCCCAGATGGATTCGAAGTAAGCCGGTGATCCACTGTTGATGTCGATCCACCGGATTCCATCATAGTAAAGCCTGCTACCGCCTCCGGCATAGACCTGAGTTGCGGACGCACCCCACACCGTCGAAAGATAGTCAGTACCATCTGGCGTCTCCATCTCGCTCCAGTCGGTGCCATTGAAATGTAAAATATGGCCGCGACCTCCAACGGCAAAGATATCTTCCGAAGAGGAACCCCAAATTCCGAATAGACCGTACGGTATGTCTTCTTTCACAACAGACCAGGTGTTGCCGTCGTAATGCAAGATTTTCCCAGTGCTACCACCGTATTGTTCTTCGTCCGTTCCGACAGCATAGACATCAATTGGCAATGAACCCCAAATGCTTTGTAGTAAAACCGGAAAATCGTCATTCAACGTCATTTCAGTCCACTCAGTTCCGTCATAGTTGAATATCTTGGCCTTTATTGGGCCTGGAATTGTATATTGCTCATATCCAGCTACGAAAACGCTATTCTCGGAATATCCCCAAATATCCTTGAAATGGTATGGAGTTCTGAGAACGTCCTTCCATGAAAAACCATCGAATTGCAATATGACTCCGTTAGATGCGACGAGAATGTTGTCTTCGGAGAGCGAAAGTATGCAATCTCCGGCCGGAGAATTGCTCATCGGCTGCCAGATATTTCCATCCCATGCATATACATCAGTAATACTACTTATCGAATAGATTCGACTGCTCGACAGACCATCAACATCTTCAAATGACCAAGTACCATCTATGATCGTCCTCTTCCAGCAAGAGTCATCTTCTGCGTAGCAGCTATAAAAACTAGTGGAAAAAATAATGACTATGATTAGTTTATTCATCGCTTTACAACCAAAAGGCCTTTCATTCTTCATTAGCCTCTACCTCAACCATGCTTGGACTGTGATCGGAATAGATATTATCATTTCCGATAACAATGTAACCATTGGAATAGCAGGAAAATGGTGGATATTTTCCCATTCGGCATTCTTCATCGCTCATTTCTGGGTTTTCTGGTGGTGAAAAATTAGGAGGGATCAACAGTCTAGTTTTATATTCATCATTCCAAAGGGTTGGTTTGCCTAGCCATATTTTATCGATTGTTCCCAAGCTTGGGGCATCAGTGAAGAGAGCCAACAAATTCCTTGCTGCCGTTTTCTCCGTCTCAGAGAAGTTGCACCTGTCCATCCATTCCTCGCCCGTAATATCTGTGGATTTCCTATTGTTCATGTCACCCGCAAATATTGGCGGGTAAATCGAAAAGGGCTTCTTGGCCCTTGCGTCGTCTAACAAGTAACTGGCAAGATCGTCGCGGAAAGTATTCTGGCGATCCATGACATAATCGCTTATCGTCAATGGTATAGCGCACGGTCTATTTGAGGGATGATGCACGTTGTAGAAGCTGAAGTAGCGATTCGAATGTAGCGGAAATTCGAACACCGCCCGGGACACCAAAGCGTTATCGCCGTCCTCGTAGTCTCCGCCCAAACCATGTCTGGTCATACAATCATTGTAGAAACCGCCATATGGCAGGCTTTCGTAAAGATCTTGCTGACCTTCATACCATTCTTTGCAACCGTAAGATTCTTGTGCCCCTGGTCTAGGATGTGGATAAACAAAACGCACCTGTTGTGAGTCATAGATGATGGCTTCTCCCTCCCATCTGTCGCAAAAAAGCTCACCCCATAAAGCATAGTTCGATTTCAATGAAGTTGCCAGGTAATATTTGCCGCAATCCAGACTGCTTCGTCCCAGTTCCTGGTTTATCTTGTCAACCAGATGATGTAGGTATTCACCTTTGTTAAATTCACATGCTCCTTCTGTGTCCAACATGACTTCCTGGACCGCAATGATGGCAGGCTTATATGGTACGACTATATCGCGGACGAAGTTGTCAAGTCGTTCACTCCATGTGATAAGATATAGATCGGCACACCAATCGGGGCATTCCGTAGCACACCAGCTCCAGCACTCTAAGAAATCCATGCCCGGACATGAACCGGGACACCAAGCTAGACAAGGAGAGGGAAAGCCAGCACATTCCTCGGGCAGCGGCGAGGGATTTGGTGTGGGCTGATTGGTGTGTGAATTATAGGTTACTATCTTTATTCGTTCCGGCGGTGGGTAGGCGTACACTTGCATGCTGTCCTTGCCGAGATACTCGTCGCCGGCGCCGTATGCATGGACTTCGATGGTTGTGGGGCATCCGGGCCTGCCGGGAACCTCACTCGGGTAGATGGTTGAAAAAGAATTTTCTTCATTGCCGGCCGGTAGTGAAATGTCCGTAAAAAACACCCCTGCCGTCGTGCCGTCAGGGCCGGTGGCACTTAGCCGGCGCACTGCAGGCGTCGACTCAACCGCGAACCAGGGATACTCGGGAGAATAGCCGGCTAGTTTGTACCATAGATCGGGCAGTCTCGTCGCAGAAAAAGCAGGATCATGCGTCGGCAGAAATATTCTTACATGAGAGGTGTTAAACTCAAGATGTACGGATTCTTTCAAAGGCCTACCGAAACGATCGGTCGTCCTGGGAATACATGTCCCCTCGGGTGGCCCTTCTTCCGGAAAATCCATGACATAGTGCTCTCCCGGAGATAGTCCTAAAATCGAATCGGACCATAGCATTGTAAATTCCTCGACCAACTTTTCGGAGGTATAGGCGAAGGTTAAACCTGTAAGCGGTTCCGCATCGAAGGCCACGTATCCCATCAGAGAATTGAAGATGAAACCCAGTGGTTCATGAGGACTCAGATAACACATCGAAGCATCAAAAGTGGATGATTCCGGATCCTGGCAATTAGTATAAAAAAGTGGTGGTGTGGCTCCAGATAGCTCGGGTATGGGCATCCAGGGGATGTCAAGACCAACACCGATGATAATGTCCACGTCGTGAGCCAATGCCACCGCGCCGTCATCGGACGGAGTCGAGATCACAATGTAGCCGGCCTATCTCCCGGGTTGGCCGGATCGGACGCTTCGGCGCCCAGTATTCGGATACGGTAATGCCGCAGTGGATCGAGAGCCGATGAATTCACCACGAGATCGATCTGGTCACAGCTTGCGCCCGGGCAAGCCCAGGGCGCCTGTGAGAACACGACACCGGCGCTGCCGGGATACGGTACTTCATCCCGGTCCGCATACCAGAAATTGCTGATCTCGAACAATCTTACGTCGTCCGCCACCGAGAAGGTGCCTTTGTCTATTGGCCGCAGCAACTTCACCTTCAGCTCGGCGAAGTCTTCCTGGAACAGTATCGCCCCGCTCGCCGGTTTTGTGTACTCGATCAGGTTGCTCGAAAGCGGGTTTGACGGGATGTCCCCCGGCCCGCAACCGGGCGGAAGTTCGCAGTGGGTAAGAACAGACAGCAACAGCACGACCGCTGGCGCGGAGACAAGAAGCCTTTTCATTCTTGCAATAATCATGGCGCACCACCCTGTCCCGAAGCTGCACTGAATATTTCGCTCAGGCTTTCCACCAGCTTGTGCCGCAGCACTTCCAGATCGCCTGGATTGCCCACCTGGTAGCCGTGACCGGCGATGCGGATTATGGCCCGCACAGCCTGCAGGCCCACGCCGTCGCTCAGTTTCTGGTATTGGAGATACTCCTCATAAAGCTCCTCGGCCGGCCGGGGCGGCGAGATCGGGCCGCCTCCTTCTAGGTATTCCACCAGATAATCGAGCGCCCGGCTGTTCTTGGTAAGCCCCAGCGCCCGGGCCGCCACGACCTTTACGGCAAAGCTCCGGTCGAGAAGCAACAACCGGCCAAGCGCGTCAACCACGTCATCGCGGGCCGCTGTCTCGGGGCTCACCGCGGCCGCCTCGCCGATGGCGCCCGCATCGAGGACGCGTGAGTGATGATCGACCCATGCTAGCTCAAGCATCTGAAGCAGGCGGTCCGTCGCCCTCGGCTCCGGAGTGGCATTGAGCTGGTTCAGGCATTTGTGGAGGAGGTCGATCGTAAGCACCTCCTCGCGATAAAGAAGCTTGTAGGCCGATCTGCGCCGTAGACACGAATCAGCGCTCTCCAGATCGCCAAGCAGCACCGGCGTCGGCGTTGCCACGATGAATTCTGAATCAGCTACCGCCCCGTTTCCCAGACGGTCGGCGAGCGATACCGATATCGCGTTGGCTCCTTCATCCAGATACCGCTCACAGGGTATCTGCCAGTTCGCCTCGGTCTGACCAATGGAGAATAAACCGGATACATTTTCTCCGTTCAGCAAAATCGTGAGTGTCGAAAGGTCCACACCCACGCCCTCGTCGTGGTAAGAGATTCCGACAAGCGGCATATCCGTCTCTATCAACTCGGAAGGCCCCGGCTCGATGGAGATTAGCGGAGGTTCGGTGTCCTCCGGCAGGAAGCGTACCTCGACCGTGATGAAGGAGCCGGGCTTCGAGGCCAAGCGCACGGAAAGCTCGTGCGGGCCGGCCTCGATTGCACGCGGTGCGGTGACGGCATCCACAACCTGCGAGAATTCCTCCGGGCCGATTACCAACTCCCCGTCAATGGAAATCCAGGCGGACGAGATCCTTTTTCCGTGCGGTGGATCACTTGCGCCATTCACCACCAGAACACAGATCTCGCCCTTTTCTTGAACCTCGAAGCCGGCCGTCTCCACCTGCGGCTTTCCCGTCGAGCGACTGAACTTTGCCGGGCCGAACACCTGTTCGGTGACATCGAGAAGCGTGCAGGCGCTCGGTCGGTTGTTTTTAGAAAGGGTAGTTTGGCCTGCCCGATCGTTGGGCAGGCAACCGGAAAAAATCAATCCGACAACAATCGGCACCATGATTCTGCAAAATGTCTTCATCCCGCACCCCCTCTCCCGGGCAAAAAAAGTGCCGCCGGGCCATTAGCCCGCGCGGCCTTCTCTTCGCCATTTTCGGCAGCTCATCTCACCCTCCCGGGGTTTCAGAGCTTTGCGCCCCGGGTCTTTAGAACCCAGGTTGCCCTTTCGAACGGCTCTGCTCTCTACGACTTCTAAAAGTAATTATACAAAAAAAAAGGCTCTCCACGGTTCCGCTGGAGACAGGGGGTTTCGTGACGTAGCTGGCTGAAGTTGAAAGGCATCCGACCTTTCGTGCATGGTTTGGGTTGTCTAGATCCATTCCAACACGGAGGAAAGCCGG
>Ga0307379_10002633_pt1 | contig 26420 bp, 25 predicted proteins | sample UN2MG_FD_202237 | JGI IMG/M metagenome (GOLD analysis project Ga0307379, IMG submission 202237) | Soil microbial communities from Risofladan, Vaasa, Finland - UN-2 | ecosystem: Environmental > Terrestrial > Soil > Coastal area > Acid sulfate soil | place: Finland: Risofladan, Vaasa | collected...
TCACCGCGAGGCAACAACTTGTCCTCTGTGTAATAATTCTATTATAAAGCCTTTTTACAACTAACATAAGGATTAGATAATGCCTACCAAATTGAGGGAAGTTGGTCACTATTTTTAATGCTTGGTCTGGCTGGCCATAGCATACGAAGTTAGAACCTCAATAATGACTTCAAGTAGGAATATTTTTATACCTGAATTAGTGTTTTAAGTTTGATTATTGAAATTACTTCTTCAAAACTAATAGATGCCTTGATACAATTAATTCTAAATATAAATTTATTAAAACTAATAAAATTTATATGAATTATATTGATTCCAAAGCATTGGAAGTAAAAAGACTAATCGAAAATGATATAGTCACGTTAACTGCTAAAGATCTTGATGATTTTTTCACTAAGTCTCTTGCAGATAATAGGACAGTATCATTTACAAATTACTACAATAGAACTGTCTTGGACAAAGAAACCATTAACTTCGGAGAATTTAAACAGCAATGGGCTATCCAGGGAATGAAAAGACATATATATCAGGCTTTTGATAAACATTTTGATGAAAGAAAACAGGAAATCATCAGAGAAAAAGATATTAAGAATTTCTTCAATAAATATTGTAGAATAGAAAGAAATGAAGCAGCTTTCTGTTGTAAATTATTTCATACAGTTCTACCTAATGAATTCCCTCCACTTGATAACCCTATCAGAAGACACTTTAAACTTCAAAGAATTGATTTCATTGAATCATTGCTGATAGTGAAAAAAGCATATGAACTCTTCATTAGGGAAAACGAGTTTAAGATTAAAATGATACGAAACAACCTTAATAAACCAAGATTTAAAATTTTAAGAATTAATGAACTTTCTAACTTAAGACTGTTAGATATGTATTATTGGTTAAAAATAAGCAGAAATAATAAATTTTAGAGCGAAGAAAATACTTAAAAGCAAAGGTAGCTATATATGGGAAAATTTCTTGAAAGTGAAAAGATTCGCTATGCCAATCTCAAGGTTAAGTCACCTTTTTTCTCCAAAACAGCTCGTAAAGATGGTATATATCATGATAAACATCGACCTTTTTGCTTACCAGTTGATTGTGCTGAAGAAAACCTTTTTTTCGAAATTCGCCAGAATGCTTTAGAATATTTTGATAATTATAAAATCAAATGGCACGATAGGCGTGAAAAAGACAATCTCAAACTAAGCAACCATCTTTGTGATTCACAAATCTGTTGTGTAAATTTTCTTTTTCCATTTGCACAAAAACCTGATATACTGGCTGATTTCTTACGTCTTATCTTTCCCAACCTGCAAAAAATGCTACCTATGGAAAATAACCAATATGTTGTTTTTGAGTGGATTGGTCTAAAAAACTATTTAGGTGAGAGAACACCTAAAAGTGGTAAACGTACTCGAGGAGCAAACTTTACCAGCGCAGATGCAGCTGTGATGTTTAAAAGAATTGATGGAAAGCAACAAATGGTCTTAATTGAATGGAAATATACAGAATCATACAGAAAGGTAAATCTAAAATACTCTAAAAGTGGTACTGATAGAACAAAAACTTATAAACCATTTTATGAAAAGAATGATTGCCCACTCTATAAAAAAATTTTACCCAGTTTTGATGCACTTTTCTACGAACCATTTTATCAGTTTATGCGACAACAGCTTCTGGCTCACGAGATGGAAAAAGCAAGGGAGTTAGAAAATGATGTTGTCAGTGTATTACACATAGCTCCAGCACGAAATACCGATTTTCATAGAATAACTTCACACGAACTATCTAAACTGGGTGAAACTGCAATAGATGTGTGGAAAAGATTGATGAAAACAGAGGATAGATTTATCAGCATAAGCACTGAACGCTTATTCTATAATTTATTCACTAATAAATTACCCGAAATGCAAATATGGAGCGATTATATATGCGAGAGATATGCCTGGATTCAGGCGGATTCAGCAAATTATTTAAAATAGTCAATAATTAATTGGGAGGACTTTATGAATTTTGAAGAAATATGGAAAAAAATTATAGATCACCAAAATGAGGTTTTTTATACAAAACGTAGATTGAAATTAAAATATGAAATAGTAGACGATAAGCTATATCACAATAGAACTGATTCTAAAATCAGTAAATCAGATTTTAAAAGAGCTTATGAAAAATTCCCTATAAAAAATCCAAGTGAAATTAAAAATCTTGTTAGGGGATCATCATACATTTATGCAATTTTAAATGATAAAAGGATATTGAGTGATAACTAAGGAGGTGTTGTAAAAATGGCTTATTCTGATTCTTTAAGAGGATATGCCTATAGAATTAATTTAAGGGATAATTTCGTATGTACTTATTGTGGCCTTGATGGAAAAGAATGGCCTAATTGGTTGTTTCTTTCATGGGATCATTTACTACCAAAGGGACATCCAAATAGAGATAATGAAGATTATATTGTTACGGCCTGTAGATTTTGCAATGGAGCTTGTAATAGAACAAACTTTGAAATAGAAAATAAGAAACCAGAAGAAATTATAGCATTAAAAAAAGTTGCAATAAAAAAAGTAATTGATGGCTATAAGGATTTTTTTGATAGAAAAGTTAATATGAAATAAAAATCCTTTTTGAAATACTAAAACTATCTATAAGTTTAACTTTAAGAATCATTTTAAATATAAAATTTTTTATAAATCACTGTTTAATGGATGACAATAAGTTATGAATCAATTATTTTCGAGAGATTATTTTCAAATAAAAGGCAAAACTGCAGAAAAAATAGTCCATTACTTGGCAACAAAAACTTTTCTTATCGATTGGTGTTTTCTAAATCCAAAATTATCAAATGGAAAAGAACTATGTGATCTATTAGTAATTTTTGACAATATAGCTATTATTTGGCAAATTAAAGATTTGAAACTTGATAAAAATGGTTTTTATAAGAAGACTGAAGTAAATAAAAATTTACGACAACTTGCTGGAGCGAGAAGACAATTATTTGAACTTAAAACACCAATTTATTTGCAAAATATCAGGAGAAGCGAAGAAACATTTGATTCTTCAAAGATAAAACAGATATTTTTAATTTCTGTTTTACTTGGAGAAGGAGAAGAGGTTTTTTCATTTGAGGAAGAAATTAAAAATAATAAAATTCATGTTTTTACTCGCGTCTTTACTCAAATTGTATTAAATGAACTGGATACAATAAGTGATTTTGTTGATTATTTAAAGGCAAAAGAATTATTTCTTAAAACAGAAAAATCTATAATTATTATAGGAGGCGAAGAAGAATTTTTGGCTCATTATCTATTAAATAACAGAAGTTTTAATAATTTTAATAATTCAGAATTTATAATTATTAAAGAAGGTTCGTGGAAAAATTTACAAAATGACCTAGTGTATAAAGCAAAAAAGCAATCGGACAAAATTAGTTATAGTTGGGATGACATAATTAATCGTGCGCATGAAGGCTCGGAAAAATATGAAATTGTTGCGAGAGAGCTCGCAAGATCAAGTAGGTTTCAAAGAAGGTATTTAAGTAAAGTTTTTTATGAGGCTCATACAATTGCTCATAACGCAAAGAGTGGTAATTTATATAGACGAATTATGCCTACGGATGGAATAACATATTGCTTCCTTTTTCATGATGACCCGGAACCGAGAGATTATCGAAAGGCAATGCTATTTGTTATTTGTTGGATAGCACGCGGGATGTTTAAAGAAAATAAAAAAATTCTTGGAATTGCTACAGAGATAAAAATACAGCCTATTTGTTCTTATGATTTTGTTTTGATAGATAAACCAGACTGGACAGAAGAAGACCAAATAAAAATGGAACAATTACAAAAAGATACAGGAATCTTTGTTAATCCTGTTATTGGATATTCACATGAAGATGAATATCCACAATTAAATAAAAAAAATTTGCCACAAAAGAATCCTGACAAATGACAGTTTAGATAGAATAAGAAAAATGTATAATTTTATATATTACCTAAGGGGGTTTTAAAACCTATCCATATGGCTTGGTTGGGGATATTGAACACATTTAGAACTAACTATTATTCAGATATTATATCGCTAATTCCTCAAATTAAATTACTTAAAGAAGATCTAACCATAACTGATTGGCTTTTCTAAAAAAGTTAATAAATCTTTAAAATAAGATATTATTACAAATACACTAAATATATTATAATTTTAATAAAATGAATAATAAATAGTTTATTGAAATTTCTAATATTAACCATAGGCGTATGTAAATTTCACCAGTATTAAGAAATAACATTGCGTGCCAGTTATAATCTTACCACATTCTTTAATCCAATTTGGGCGTTAGAATACAGGCTGGTAAATAGGGAGCATGCGGAAAGATTAGCTGCTTTTCTTACTGCACAAGATGGTTGATCATAATGGACTAAGTTAGAACCGTAATAATGGCTTCAAATGGGGTATTTTTAGCTATTTTAATTTCAAATATTTATTCCAGAAAGCTTTTATATTAGGTTCAATATTTTTAAAATCTTTAATAATCTGATTTATTGAATCTTTTAAACTATCTACATCTGTTGAGTCTTGTATGTAGTATAAAAAATCACAACCCACATATAATAATAAATAGTGTGTTCTAAGTTTATGCTGATATGGGTTTTTATACTCTTTAAAAATACTATCTACAAGAAAAATATCTCCATGTATTAGATGAGAAAACCAAGAATGCAAAATATTTATTTTATTTATATCAATAAAATCTGGGGTCTTAGTTTTTTTATATAAAATAAGTTGAGCGTCACTACTATACTTCATAGCTATTTCTAAAGACTTATCAAGTGTTTTGAGATTTTTATCTTTTATGCTTTTTATCATTTCAATAAAATTTTTCTTTTCATTATCTTCCAATAAAACTTCTTCTTCAGTTAATAATCTTTCTAAATATGCTAGAAACTTTATATCTCTTGATGCTAATATACCAAAATCTGTTAATAATATGTTTAGTATAAATCTCTTTTTTTCTTCTTCTTTAATATCTTTACTAAATATTATGTGAGTTATTTCTATACCTACTTCAATTAGAGTTCTGAAAGCAAACTCCGTAAAATAACTATCAATTTCTGAAAATAGATTTTTATAAAAACCTATAAAACCTTGGAAATGAACTAGTGCATATTCTTCAAAAAGAACTCTATGAGAGATAGCTTTATAAGGTATATATAGGCCTCTAACTTTAGCATAGCCCTTTCTTAAATCACTTAAAAGCTGTTTTTTGTAAGGAGATTTATTTGAGGCCTCAACATAAACTGCATCCATAGTTTTTATAATTGACTTGATAATTTCCTCGGTTTTATTGAATAATTCTATATTCACTATTATATACTCCAAAAAACTATTTAGTGTTTATATATTAACTACAAAAATAAAAAAAGCATCTTATGTAATAAGTTTATTATAAAACTGTCAAACTTGAAAAATACAGGAATTATTATTATTAACTTTATTTGTTATTTTTTCATATACATAACTATCAGATAAATTTTCATCATATTTAAAAAGTATTAGACTTATATTTAATTCTCTGCATATATTTTTCTTTTTTTTATCTCTTTCTTTCAAATTTTTTAATGCACTTTGCCCACCCCAGTACTTAACTGGTTTGTAATGCTGTATACCTTGGTATTCAATTGCTGTTTTTATTTCTTCAATATAGATATCCAGTTCTAAACCTTCAAGAAAATCTGGTTTGTAATGCCTCTTAATAGTAAAATTTGGATATAATTTCTTTGTAATATAATAAAGAATAGTCTCACTTGTCCAGGCCTCTCCAATTTTTTTGTGTCCAAATTTTATTCTGACTTCGTTTTCAATAATTTTCCATATTTTTCTTTCCTGCTTTTGCAACTTCTTATCCAATTCATTTGCTTCAGTGAATTTATTTTGCTGCATTAATTTTGTAAATTTTTCTCTTGTTTTTAATGGATCTAATTTAATTAAGTCTAGTATTTCCTGAGGACATTTATCAGATAAGATATGAATTCCTTCTATTCCAAATTCATATGCTTGTTGATTTATATACCAACCAAAATTTTGCTTAAATACACCTCCATACATTTCATGACACCAACGATATTCAGGAACAGTTCTATTGCATTCATGGCAAATCTTATCTTCAAATTTTAAATAATTTATAATTTTTTCATCATTTGGTATATTATTAGCTATTAATCCTTCTATTAAAGCAACTGGAAAATCAGATGAACTTAATATATACATCTTATAAGGATTAACGTTCTGAGGAATAATATTTTCTAAATGAAGAGTTACATAATTTTCAATCGCTTCTAGAGCACAAGAACATAATGATATATCATCATCATTTTTCTTTTTAAACCCAAAAAATGTACCGTAAAATCCCGGATAGAATATAATTGGCAAAGGCAAAGATTTTTCTATTGCAATAGTGTTATCCTGGTAAGCAATTTTTTTCTCAGTTTTTCTTTTATTCATGGAATAAAAAATTTATTTTTTTATTTATTATACCAAAATTTATATGTCTTCTGTTGTAAGGTCTAGTTAAAAGAATGATTAGAACTTTAATAGTAATACAGAGATTTAAAAATGCTTTAGGACAAAATTAATTAACTTCGTACTTTAACTTCTCATATAGAAGAATTATTAAATTTTATAAACATCTATTAAAATTAGGGAAGTTGGTCACTTTACTTAATGCACAAGGTGGCTGGGGACAGTGGACAAAGTTAGAACCAAATTGTTAAGCTTAAATGAGTATATTTTTATACCTGAATTAATTTTATAAGAGCTAATTTAAATTAATATTTTTAAAAATTACTGCGACCAATCACTCCAACCACAATCTTCACATTTAATCATATAATATACTTCATCATGTTGATAATCTACTGCACTAGAACGTTGTAATTTTTTACTTCCGCACAAAGGACATGCTGTGAAAGGAAGGGGGTCTTCTGTATCAGAAACATAAATTAATTCATTATATTTCTTAACAATAGCCTTGATAAGATTTTGAGATGGTTTTAAACCTTTTATTGCAGTTATAACTGCTTCCCTGTCTTTTTCAGAACCATTTTTATATCTGATATATTTTAAATCATTCAATAGTTTTGGTAATTTTGTATTATCAATTAAAACAGGAATTATCCTTGGCACCCCACTTTGTATAGCCTGCGATAGGGTAGAATCTAATTCTTTTTTTACCCAATTTGATTTTGCAGAATTTATTGACCACAAAATAATAAAATGTGAACAACCAGATAACCCAGTATTTATTTCATCAATAATTGAATCACCGGCAGTTACTTCCCATTCATCAAACCAAACGCTAATATCTTCTGCTACTAAAAATAATGCAATCTCTCTTGCCACTTCTTTATCTTTTTTATTATGGCTTATAAAAACATTAATCTTTTCTATGGTATTAATATTCTTCATAATCCTCTTTAAAATATTCTCCTAAATCTATTTCTGATGAATCTGGGAAATAAGTTTTTATATCAACACCATCGACATAAAAACAACATTTTGTGCAATGTAAACATTTAACTTCTGGATAGACACCAGCAACATAACCTTCTCCATCTGCAATATCCCAGTCTGCTTCTAAATCAAAAAATGCAAAAAAAGAACTATTACAAATAGGACATTTTGCACTTACCTCAATTTCATTCAAACTTCTATAATTAACTGGATAGGAGTATTTTTCACAGGGTAATTCAGCGTCTTTTTCAAATAATGCTTTTATCTCCAAATATCTTTTATGTACTGCTACAGAATGACTATTTCTTAATGCCTCATTTAATTCTTCCATTTTCGTTAAAAGTTCTGCATTGAAATAAGACTTATAGTCTTCTTTCAGGACATTTTTTATATAATCTTTTATGGTTGGTACTACTTCATAAACCATCATATCAATTATTCTTTTTAAAAATTCTTCTTCTTTTCCACTCCAATTATGTTCTAAATAATTTCTTAAATTATGAATAACTTCAAAATTTTTAAAATCATAAGTATTTTCAGGAATTATCTCTTCAACTCTTTTTTTAGATTCAGAAAAATCTATTGTTCGTGTAAAAAAGGCTATTTCATGTTCACTCCTATTTCTTTCTATATTCTTCCCTGATTTTTCAAAATGAAAATTTTTTAATTCTTGCGGGTAAGCTAAATTATTTAATATACAATATTCTTTGAAATCATTTGGTGTTTTATATAATTTTCTTATATCTGTTTTAATTAATTTTAATTTTAATAAATGCTCTATTGCTCGGTTTAATGAACATATAATATTTACAGTATCTCCAAAATTCTCATCTTTCCAAAAAGATATCTTGGCTTCGTGTTTTACATAAAGTGACAGAACTGTGAATAAAGAAGCTGTTATAATTTTTTTATAATGATGTTCAATTAATAAATCTTTCATCATAAGGTATCTTTAATCTCTTAATTAGTTTTTTTTCTAAATCATTAATATTTTCATAAATTATATGATTTTTACCTGCTAAATCTAAAGGAATAGTAGTACCTTTTTTGGTAATAAGAATAACTTCTTTTCCTAATCCATGAGCAATACCGACTTCATAATAAACATTTAGATTCCCAGATGACATTTCAGCAACAAGTATTAAGGCTTTTTTAATTTGATACAATATTTCTTTCATAATATCAGAATTATGTTCAATTTCATCAGCCCTTTTGCATACAAAGCCTGTCTTTTCTGCAGCTCCACGAATCCCATAAATATATAAATCTTCATTTTCTTTGTCGAAAGACATAAGTACAAACATAAATTTTTTATTAAATTTTGGTGGAGGAGCTTTATAGGATTTTTCAATAATAGAATCAATAGGACCATATTTATACGCACGTACTTCCAAATCTTCAATCCTAAGTAAATCAATATTAAATACTTTTGCAGCTTCGTAAGCTTCTTTAGTATAGCCTTTATAAGATATTAGAAGACCATGTTCGATAAACCCTCCTTTCTTTAGAAAATCAATAATAAGGGCAAAACGACTAACTATATCTTTTCCTATTGGTTTTGAATAAAATTTGCACTCTACCGCTGTCCTTGCTACCTGACCTGATGCTGTCTCTTCTTCTAAATAAATATCAATTTGATGTCCTGCTAAGCTTGCATTTTGTACAACTTTTTTAACCTTTATACTTCTAAATAAGTTAGCTACTAAATTTTCGAATTCATACCAATAGTTAGCATATTGTGGAGGCATTACAATCCTTTCAAACTTAAAAAATAATGTTTTATAACAATCTTATAAATCTATTCTAACACCATATTCTCTTAACCACTTTTTTCTATTCTTATGATCAGATAATATTACTTCTACTGATTCCCAGAATTTTTTTATCCTGATATCTTATTAATATTAATGTATAAGCTTTTTAAACAAACCTTCTATCGGTGTAAGTATTACAGAATCAAGGTTTTCAATATTAGTTTGATGCTGCATGCCTTTTGATAATATAAAATATTTTTCGCCTAAATTTATATCATCATCAGATATGCCAGACCAATTTCTTGATGTCTCTATTAATAAAAAAGCTTTAGCATCAGGAAAATCTTCTTTTAATCTTTTTTCTCTATCAATAAAAGCTTCTTCCCAACCGATTCGTTTCCACCCTAAATTGGTTTTGCATTCTATAATAGCAATGACTTTATCATTATCCCAAATGGAAATATCTGGTCTCATAGAACCCCTTTTACGTTTAATTGGCCTTTCAGAAAAAACTTCATACTGCTTTTTGTATTTATCCAATATCAATTTAAGATAAAATAATACTGTTTCTACAAAAAAATCCGCAGCTGCTGGTGCAACCCTTTTATTTAAAAACTTCTTTATTTTTTTATTGGTTTCAGAACGTGCTTTCATTCTCCAAAGTATTGCTTTGGTTATATCGTTTGTATCAAGGGATAGGCTACCACATAACTTAATATCTTTATAAAGGGAGCACAGTTCATTATATTGGTTAATCAAGTAATCCTGATATTTTTTTTCAAGTTCAAGAAATGACATTTTTATAAGTATCTTTTTTTATTTGTAAAGATTTTAACACTTTAAATTGTTATAATACTATTAATTTAGAATATTATTATGTCACAGGATCAAAATAATTTGCAATAAATGCGGAATGCAAATTTTAGAAAATTCTTTGTTTTGTAGTTTTGAGGTTATAAAATTTACTTAAATCAAAATAATAATAATGATTTAGCTAAATATTTTTGGGACATTGCAAAACTATACTTACCTACTAAAATAAAATTTCTACTCATTGCAGAATCACCGCCAAGGAATTCAAGAAATTATTTTTACTATATTGGTAGTGATCAGGGCAATTATTGTTTCTTTCAAAATATAATGTTAGCTGCAACTGATGTTAAATACAGGGGTGATATCGAAGAAAAAAAGAAGTTATTAACTATGTTTTGTGAAAAAGGATATTTTCTTATTGATGCAGCGGAGACCCCTATAGAAGATAATGCAGAATATGAAATCTTAAAAGCCAAAACAAAACTTTTTAATAGACTTATAGAATTTAATGAAATAGATAAAATTAGCTCTGATACTAAAATAGTTTTAATAAAAAATCTTGTTTGTAAACTTTTAAAAAACCCTCTTGAAGAAAATAAAAATATTATTTTTGATAAATCTACAGGTGTTCCATGTGTTCCATATCCAAGGTTTTTTACAGATCCAAATTGTTATGAAAATCTAAGAAATATTCTCAGTAATAAAAAGGAGCAGAAATGAAACTAAAATCATTAAATTATTCTATGGATATAGTTGGAACAAAAACATCAACACCGTCAATTTTTATTAATCCTACAGACCATAATATAGAAAAAAACAAAAAAACAGGTCACAGAAGATTTTATATGAATGAAAAAGGTTTAATTAAGTTTAAAGAATTTATTTTAGAACAATGGGAAAATAACCTCAAAGAAAATGATTAAAAAAATTGCACTATTAGCCTGGGGTTCTTTAATTTCAGATCCTGGTGTTCTTAATACTCTTATTGATAAATGGGAACCTGATGGACCAAAATTACCTATAGAATTTGCACGAAAGTCTGATGATGGTCGCCTCACACTAGTGATTTTTAGTAATTATATAGTCCTAACAGAAAGATGGATTAAAACTCAATGGTGTTTTATAAAAACTTCAATTGATGATGCAATCAGTTTTTTAGCTGAAAGAGAAAAATGTTCTATAAGCAGAATAGGCTTGTTTTATCCAAAAAATGAATTTGAATCAGAAGACGAAATCTTGAGATCTCTTAATGTTTGGGCTTTAGGCAAAGAGATAGATGCAGTTATATGGACAAATTTGCCCGCCACCTTTAACAATGAGGATGAAATTTTGAATTATGTTTTATGCCTAAAAGGTGATGCATATATGAGGGCAAATGAATATATTTTTTCTACACCGATCCAGACTAAGACATATTTAAGAGAGAAAATTGAAAAAATTTTATCAGATTGTATTGCTTAAAAAACTTGAGTTTTAAACTCTTTGAAACTGAAGATTTACTAAAGATGCCTTGGCAAATGTATCTTACTGACTGGCCATAGCGTACGAAGTTAGAACTAAAATTTCTTGCTCTCGAGATATATTTATTCCTGATTTGACTACTTTATAGGAATGTTCTCTGTTAACTACATCATTTAATTTACAGGTCAATTACTTTAATTATTTAAAGTGAATTCTATTTTTTAACTAATAGGTTTATATAGATTTTCCACCATGATAAAATAATTTTGTAATTATATATATAAAATATTACTTTTTTTATTAATATTATTTCAAAATATTACTATGTCAAAATATTACCTTCTATCTGGATTAATTTTACCAATGAGAGAAAGTGATACGCTTCATAGATTTAGTAAAAGGATATCTATAAGAGAAAAACAGAAGGCATATGAAGAGTTCGCTACACACGATATCCATAGCAATGTTAATAGTACACCGCCACAAAACTATACTTTTCTGAAACTATCTAAGACAGATGAAGTTAGAGTAGTTTATTTTGACTATGATTTTGGGAATTTTTTAATAAAAACTAACTCAAGGATATCTGCATATAATATAGCAAATATTATTTATGGTTTTCATTGCTTGTACAGATCTTGGGTTCCTAATCCAGATAGCTCAATTTATGCTTTACAGGAAATAAACAGGATCCCAAAATATGATTGGACTATTAAAAATGTAATAGGTGCTTTAGATGAGAAAATACATTCCTGGAATGGTGATCCAGAATCATGTGAAATGAAATCCGGATTTGAGGTTAGTAATTTTACTCATGATAATTTAAAAATCTTTTTAAGTTTTTTTTATAAGGATATTGATGCAAGAGAAGTATTAGATTATTTACTAAAAAGCATCCAAATATGTGGTGGTGTGCCAAATGCAAGTTACTATCAATTTAATTATATTCTTGATAGGAAATCAGAAAGCAGAGCAGTATTAAATAAAAGGTATTTTGAACACAGGATTACCTATGAAACTTCATTTATTACTGCTTTTAAAGGAATTGAAAGATTTTTTAAAGTTGCACAAATTAAGAAAAGTAGAATTAATAATATTTTTAGAAATATTACCTGTGAAGATGTTTTACCTAATACAATTTATACAAGATATTTTGAAATCTTTTCAGGTTATAAAAAACAAATTAAATATAAGGATCTGATAGAACACTTTTTAGAATTAAGAAACTCAGTTGCTGCACATGGTAATTTAAAAGATCCAAAAAGAAAAATAATTATTGAGGATAATATAATTGAAATACAATTTTTTTTGCAAGAATTATTAGAAAAAGCATTTAGTCCGTATGAGAATAAAATAAAAATTTTAAATATTTTAAATAGTTTATTAAGAAGAAGGATTCTATTTTCTCAAAAAGATAATAAAGACAGGTTGTAAATATTCTTTTAAATCCTACGCTATTATTTATTTTTAGTTTGTTATTGTTCGGAAGTATCTGTATGGTTAAAAATAATACGATATAAGATATAATATTAAGAAAATTACTACTCTTTAATTAAAATACTGAAAAAGTAAGAGGAATGAAAAATAAACAAGCTAAAAAAATGCACCCTAATAATAATTTAAATGAATTAACAGGAGATAAGTGGATATATTCAACACAATCGGTTCTAAAAACTGATTATAAAAAAGATATTGGATTCAACCTCCGGAAAGCTCATGGTGCAAACAAACCACCCCAGTTAATGAAACAGTTAATTGAATTTTTCTCAAAAAGTGGAGAAACTGTGCTGGATCCTTTCGCAGGAGTAGGTGGGACTCTATTAGGTGCTACTTTAAGTAATAGAAAGGCAATTGGAATAGAGATCAATAAGAAATGGTTTAACACATACAAGGAAGTTTGCAAATCTGAAGGTTTTAAAAGTCAGAGTTTTTTAGTTGGAGATTGCCTAGATATTATCAATAAAAATATTATAATTTGGAAAAATAAAATAGATCTAATATTGACCGACCCTCCCTATAATGTAAATCTAGACAAAACAATGTGTAATAATAAATATCCAAATAAAAATAGGCAGTCAGGTTTTGAGTATTTCTCAAACATCAAAGAAGATTTTAGTAATTCAAAAGATTATGAAGAATATTTAATCAGAATGAAAAAATTTTTAAGTTTGAGTTTCTCAATATTAAAACCTTTTCATTATCTGGTTTTAATATTGAGGAACTCATATCAAAATGGAGAGTATATTATGACAAGCTCAACAATATCTGAATATGCAAAAGATATAGGTTATATAATGAAAGGAGAAATAATATGGTACTCTAATGGTAATAGATTAAGACCGTATGGTTATCCTTTTGTTTTTGTTCCAAATATTGTTCATCACAATATACTAATTTTCAGAAAGGAGGTAGCAGTTTAATATGGGTAATAAAAATAGTAAATATCAAAATCCTTTTGAGGTGACAAGAACTGAATATTTTAACTCAGATTATCCTCTAATTGCGCATAATTTTAGAAAGCCTTCATTTTTTCAAGATTTAATTGAAAGAGATCGATTTGTTATTTTTGGTACCAGAGGTACTGGAAAGACTATGATATTAAAGAGTATTTATTTCCCCGTATATCTTGAAATTCTAAAAAAAGATAAAATTGATGTTAAAAATTATAAGCACAATTTCATTGGAGTTTATATACCCTGTGACAATCTAGAGTTCCAAAAATATTTTAATTATAATTACATAAAACATTTTGGTGATGGTGATATTGAAAAAGGGAAAAAGACATGGAAAAGTTTCTTTGAGAATTATTTTACGCTCTATGTATTAGAAGAAGTTATAAAAACTATTTGGAATAATAGAAATTATATAAATCACAATTTAAAAAAGGAATTAGAAAATAATATTAAGGAATTGATTGAGCTATTAGACCCTCTAAATATATTAAAACTAGATTTTAATAATTTTGGAGAATTAATAAAAGTATTTAGGAAAGAAAGAATGATTTTTACTGAGTATGTTGATAGATGTATTTACTACTCTACAAAAGAGTACAATAGGCCGATAAAGGGTTTAGATTTTGTAAAAGATTTTTGTAATTTTTTAGTAGATAAAATTAAATCTTTAAGAAACATTAGATTTTATTTATTACTAGATGATTTTTTCCCTCCATTTTTATCAATAGAACAACAAAAATTGATTCTTGATTTGGCTCGTGAAAGGAAAGGTTCATTATCATTTAAATTCGCTACTATCCCAGAAGGAATGTGTTTTATTACAGACAGTGGTTATGAAATGAGACCATCATTAGATTATACTGTACAACATTTAGATCACACGAAAGTAAGCAGTGGAAGTAAATATTGGCATATGGTGAAAGATATAAACACTCTAAGATTACAAAGTATAGGTATTGACTCTGATGAATTATTTGAAACTCCTAAACAAAATTCTGCTACTTTTCTGAAAAAGCTACGAGGTGAGATTAGTAAAGGCCATGACCTCCCAGTATATGCAGGATTTAATATGGTTGTTGAAATAAGTTCAGGCGTTATAGGAGAATATATGCTTCTTGCAAGAGAGATGATTAATTTCTTAATTCAATCAAAGCATAGGGCAAAATTACTAAAAATTGATATCCCTATTCCTATTAGAATTCAAGATGAAGTAATTAGGAGAAGATCTGTTAGTCTATTAAAATCTATAAAAAGTTTAAGGAATGGATTAAGTATTTATAAGTTAGTTATAAAAATGCAAATGGGATCTAGGGAACGTTTTATAAAAAATAAAAAAGCAAAAGAGCATATTCAATATAATATAAAGGATTATGAAAATATTCAAAAAGATGCTCACGATATTATGATAGAAGCTTTTAGGAATAACATCATCCAATCTCCTGAAAAATACCCAACCCAGCGGCAACAAAGAGTGATTCTTCAAACACTAATATTAAACAGATTACTAACTCCCGCATTAAGAATTCCCTATAGAGATAGATGGAAAATTGATATAGGAGCTGAAGATATTAATAGAATTTTATTATCAGATCCTGAAACTCCAATAGAGGTAACAGAGAATCCTCCCATTTCTACTAAAGAACAATCTATGCAACTACCTCTAGAGATGGAAGATAGTATGTTTCTGCCAATATTTAATCGTAATTTTTGTAATGTTTTTTCAGAGAATTGCAATATCTATTCTGAACTACAAATTCTTGAAGATGGGATATTTTTAGCACTTCCTTTTAGAGAGGATTTTCATAAGTACACTGAAAAATTTATAAAGGAAATCTTTCCAAATGTAAAAACCTCAATCGATGCTTCTCCAAATGGAGATTTTGTATGCAAAATTTGTCAGTTAATTCATAAAAAAAAGTACGGTATTTATGAATTAACAATTTTAAATGATAATGTAATTTTAGAAATGGGTTTATCACTTGGAATTGGAAAACATACATTTCACATTTGGTGTGAGGAAATGAAGCAAGATATTTGGAGAAAAGAAGACTCGCCAATACTAGATTTGTTGAGTGGCCTTGAAGGTATTAAATATAATGTTACTGAAGATTCTATAAAAGGAGATTTTAAGGATATAATATTAAAAACTATAAATCTTGAAAGCTGGAACAAAAAAAGATTGAAGAATGGAGATAGTGCCAAAAATGGTATTTTCTTAGCATTACCTATTTTTTCAATTTATTACCAAAAAACTTTAAAAGGAGAAGCTCTAAGGGCAATTGATGAAGTTGGTTTAAAAGAAAAGGTTTTGCAACTACCTGAAAACTTTAAAAGTGGGATTAATTTTTTAAATTCATTTCAATGGGTAAAAAATGCAGACCTTTGCGTAATTGATACAACACGCTTTGACTATGATGACATAAAATATAACTGTGATTATCTTTGGAGGATGTTTTGTTTAGGTCTAGCTATTGGTATGCGAAAACCTCTAATACATTGTTTTAATACAACATACTCTTCAAGAACTGCCAGTGATATTAGAGGAAAAGTAACTTTTACATATAAAGATACAGAGTTATTTGAGAAGTTGTTATTTCGAATAAAAGAGGTTGTAAGAGATGATAAATGAAGTATATAAAAGTCGTAAACCGTTGATAATTATATTTGGATATGGATTTGAAGATAGAACAACAGCATTAATCCGAAAGCTGGAAAGTATAAAATCCCAGAAAATAATTCTATTTGAATATGCTTTCAGCTTCGGGAATCAATCCTCTAGTTTAGGAAAAACAAGAAAATGGCAGCAAAATAAATTTATAATTAATGAATTCTTCTCATACCATTCAAGGGAATTTATAAATATATCATCCTCTATCAGGAACCCAATTGATACAATACTAAAGATGAGAGATAGTATATCAGAAAATAATATTGACCTTTCGGATTATCAGATATTATTTGATATTACCTCTTTCCCTAAAATTACTTTATTATCAGTTTTTTCAGAATTAATAAGCAGTAATGTAAATGGTATATTATTTTATTCAGAACCTAAAGATTATGAGCTTCCATTTTCTACTGGTGTAAAATATTTTGGTTTACTTCCTCAATTTGGAAAATATTATAATCCTAATAGAAAAAGAATTTTAATAATAATTTTAGGATTTGAGGGCGATAGAGCACTAGCTATTTGGAATAATTGTGACCCAGATAAAACAATTGCATTAATTGGAGATCCATTATATGAAAACATTGCTTGGAAGGGCATTGCAGAGAAAGAAAATGAATTATTATTAAATTCCAACAATACTGAAAAAGATTATATATCTTTTATTGATCCACATAGAGCAATGAAAAAAATAGAAGAGATTTATAAAGAATATGAAAATGAGAATATAATTATTGCTCTTTTAGGTACTAAATTTTCTACAATACCAATTGCCTATTTTATAAAAGATAAGCCCAATATATTTATAGTATATTCTGCGGCTGCAAGAGAAGCTGAACATCAGACCATTGGTATTGGTAGGTCTATAACATGTAAATTTGATGCACAAAACATTAGGAATATAAAAATGGAGTAAAAAATACCTTGTGATTAGAATTATTAATTAAAAAGAAATAGTTTATCTAATGATATATTAAGCGCTTTAGCAATTTTTTCAATATTTTTCAATGTTATATTTTTTTCAGCTCTTTCAATCATGCCAATATAGGTTCTATGAAATCCTACAAGTTCAGCAAAGGTTTCTTGAGAATAGCCTCTTTTTAATCTCTCTTCCCTAATTTTATTTCCAAATTTTATTAATATATCTTCACTCATATTAATAAAGTATAGTATTCCGCTAACTATAGTTCTACATACTAAGATTAGCATTTATTATTAATTTAGATATAATGTTATCTGAAAAAATATCACCAACAGAAGGAGAAAAATATGAAAAACAAAAAGAAAATTTACGTAGCAATAGTGGTAGCTATAGTTATAATTATTTTTAGTTTTGCTCTCGCATGCAGTGACAGCAGTCCAAAAGAGACCAAAGATCCATCTGTGGAATATCAATTGGCAGTAATAAATGAAGGTGGATATGTAGAAGAGGATGATCCGGTAGTAGATGAATTTAAAACTTTAATAGATAGCATAGATGAAAAAGTAATAGAGGAACCAACAGAAATAGGAGATATACTTGTTACTGCTCAGGAGATACTTTGGGATAAATACAAGATCAGAATTAGCCTTCTTGAAATCACCAAGAATCTGGAGCAGTCACTACCTGATGATGTTCCTAACCTAAAATTTGAGGAGATTACTGTAGCATATATAATCATACTCGGGGAGAGTCAGTAAAAGAAAAAGATAGAATAGTTTTGGTAAAAACTGTATCGGATTATAGAATATAATATGGACTAAAAAGAGGAGGCCATTTTATATGTATAAAAAATTAAAGAATAAAGATTTTAATGCAGTACTAGAATATCTTCCCTATTTCAAAGATAAAACTAATTCATTCTATACCATTGAAAAGGGCAATTTTTATGATCCATTTAGATATAGTAGTAAAGTTTATCAATTTTTGGGTGTTCTACATAAACACAACTTCATTGTTGTATTTGACCATTCGGGTTGGCAAACTGAAGCTTTAAAATATATTGAAGATCCAGAACTAATAGAATCAGCAGATATACTGATAATTCGAAAATTACTAACTCTCCATGTTAGAAAAGAACGTTTCTGTTCCGGCCATTTGGCGGCAGCAGTAGATACAGGTCATCTGGTAAAAATACTTGAAAGACTGGAAGGATTAAAAACAAATCTGGAAGACTAAAAATGCTTCAAGTATACAGCCTGTTGACAGCCGTTTAACGGGAGAAAACCTCAAAGGCATAGAATAACTACCCTAATAAAATTAAAGGCCGGAAGTGGGCAAATTCCAAATTGATTAAAATTACAAAAATCATAAAAATACCTTTTCCCCTACCATTCAAATTGCTATTTTTATATAATCATTTTATTGAATATATTTTGAATACTTTTATAGTTCTAATTTTTATAGTATGAAAAATTAAAATTAATATAGAAAGTCAAGTATGGAAAATTTCCAGGACAAAGCAAATTTTATTTGGCAAGTGGCTGACGATATCTTGCGAGGAACTTTTAAACAACACGAATATGGAGATATAATACTTCCTTTTGTTGTACTTATAAGACTAGATTGTGTTTTAGAAGATAGTAAAGATGAGGTTATTAAAACATATGAAAAGTTCAAAGATAAACTACAGGACCCATCTCAAATACTGTTAAAAGCAACTGGTGGTAAAAATTTTTATAATACCTCTCATTATGACCTTCGAAGGTTATCACAGGATGCTAAAGAAATAGAGCTGAATTTTAATAATTATTTACATAATTATAGTGAAAATGTGAGAGATATTATTGAAAATTTTCAGATAGATAAAATCATTAAAAGACTGGCTAATAATTATTTACTTTTTCAATTAATTAATAAATTTACTGAAATAGATCTTCATCCGGATAAAGTATCAAATCATGAAATGGGTTATATTTTTGAAGAACTCCTCCGGAGATTTTCCGAGATGTCAAATGAAACTGCTGGAGAGCATTATACACCTAGAGAAGTTATAAAACTGATGGTAAATCTACTTTTTGCTGAACATAGAGAGGAGCTACAAGGAAAGGGATTAATTAGAACCATATATGATCCAGCATGCGGTACAGGTGGAATGTTAACTGTAGCAAAAGAACATATTGCCAGTAATATAAATCCTGATTTAGATATTATCATGTGTGGGCAACAATTAAATGAACAAACCTATGCAATTGCAAAATCAGACTTTTTAATATTGGGGGAAAACGAAGAAAATATTCAGCAGGGTAACAGTTTTACCCAAGATAAATTTAAAGGAAAGAAATTTAATTATATGCTATGTAATCCACCATTTGGGGTTAGTTGGAAAAAGGAACAAAATTTCATAATAAATGAAGCCAATGATCCCTACGGTAGATTTTATGCTGGGCTACCACGGTCAAGTGATGGTGCACTTCTCTTTTTACAACACATGATTTCGAAAATGGAAGCCAGGGGTAGCCGTATTGCAATTATTTTTAATGGAAGCCCTCTTTTTACAGGAGATGCTGGAAGTGGTGAAAGTGATATACGTAAATGGATTATCGAAAATGATTATTTAGAAGCAATAGTGGCTATGCCTACTGATCTATTTTATAACACAGGCATTGCGACCTATATTTGGATTGTGACAAATATAAAACCTCCAAAGAGAAAAGGCAAAGTCCAGCTATTAAATGCTATTCAGTTTTATAAAAATTTACGAAAAAATTTAGGGAACAAAAGGAAATTTATAACAGATGAACAGATAAAGGAAATTACAGAAATATATATAAAATTTGAAGAAAACGAAGAATGCAAAATCTTTGATAATGAAGATTTTGGTTATACAAAAGTAATAGTGGAGTCACCTTTAATTAAAGACAATAATGTTCAATTAGGTTCTAAGGGAAAACCTAAATCTGATCCATCAAAGAGAGATTACGAAAGAGTTCCTTTAAAAGATGATATTAACGAGTATTTTAAAAGAGAAGTAAAACCACATTTACATGATGCCTGGATGGATAGATCCAAAGATAAAATAGGATATGAAATAAACTTCACCAAATATTTTTACAAATATAAACCACTCCGTTCATTAGAAGCTGTTACCCAAGATTTACTAAAACTGGATGATGAAACAGAAGGTTTGTTGAAGGAGATACTGAAATGATGAAACAGTACCCGTTATGTAAAGATAGTGGAATTGAGTGGATTGGGAAGATACCAAGGGAATGGAAGATTGTAAAAGCAAAATCTGGATTGAAACGGGTTAAATCGATAGCAAACCAAGATAATCCTATAATATTGTCATTAACTTCTAATGGTATTGTAAAAAGAGATATCTCTAACAACGAAGGTCAAATAGCTGCTTCATACCATGATTATAATCAAGTGAAAAAAGGGGATTTATTACTAAATCCAATGGATTTAGTAAGTAACGCATTTGCATCTGTATCAAATATTGAAGGAGTTATTAGTCAAGCATACTTCAATTTAAGAAGCCTAAAAGGATATCATAATAAATATTATGAATATTATTTCAAGTTACAATATTGGGGATTAACTTTTTTTGCTCATGGTAGAGGTGTTTCTTTTGATAATAGATGGACACTGAATTCTCAAACTCTAATGAATTATCTAATACCTTTTCCATCATTTTTTGAGCAAAAACAAATAGCTACTTTTCTCGACCATAAAACTCAACTGATTGACAAACTGATTGAAAAGACCAAAAAGAAGATTGAGTTACTCAAAGAAAAAAGAACTGCTCTGATAAATCATTGTGTAACCAAAGGATTGAATCCTAATGTGGAGATAAAGGATAGTAGTGTAAAATGGATTGGAGATATAACAAAACATTGGGAAGTAATTAAACTAAAATATTTAGCAGAAGTATATTCAAGTACTGTTGATAGACATACCTATAATGATGAACGCCAAGTTTCAGTATGTCATTACCCTGATGTTTACAACAATGAGTTTATAAATGAAGATATTGGGTTGCATAAAGGTTCTTGTAGTAATGTTGAATTTGAAAGATTTCAGCTAAAAGAAGGATTAGTGATTATAACAAAAGACTCAGAATCGCCTGATGATATAGGCATTCCTTGTTACGTGGAAACAAATCTGAATAATGTTGTATGTGGTTATCATCTTTCCATAATTGGAAAAAACAAAAATTATATAAAAAGTAAATTTCTTTTCAGGTTTATTCAATCTGATATAGTCAGATGTCATTTTGAAGTTCATTCAAAAGGTATTACAAGATATAGTTTAGGTAAAGCTATAATTGAAAACCTATTTGTAAATCTCCCTCCTCTTTCTGAACAAAACCAAATCGTTAAATACCTTGATGAACAAACTCATAAAATTGATACTATTATAGAAAAAGAAACCCAACGAATTGAACTCCTAAAAGAATACTGTCAATCCCTAATTTCTGAAGTCGTAACTGGAAAAATTGATGTGAGAGATGAGATAGAAGTATGACTCCAAAATCATATTTAGAACAAAATTTTGAAGAACATATTGAAGAAAAATTATTAAATTCTGGTTATCATAAAAAATACTCGGAAGACTATACCAAAGATCTATGCATAATACCTGATGAAGTAATTAAATTTATTAAATCAACTCAACCTAAAGAGTTTGAGAATCTACAAAAACAGTACGGTAAATATACTGAAAATAAAATTTGCTATAGATTATCCCAGGAAATCTCTCAAAAGGGAGCACTTGAAATTCTTAGAAAAGGTTTTAAAGATAGAGGTTCTAAATTTAGGATGGCCTATTTTAAACCAGCAAGCGGGATGAATCCAGAAGCAAGGAGACTTTATAAATTAAATAGATTTTCCGTGGTTAGGCAATTAAAGTTCAGTAGCAGAAATGAAAAATCTCTTGATATTGTAATTTTTCTAAATGGTATTCCTATTATAACTGCTGAACTAAAAAACTCTCTGACCGGTCAATTTGTTGAGGAAGCGATAAAACAATACAAAAACAACCGTGATCCAAAAGAACTACTTTTTAGATTTAAAAGATGTCTAGTACATTTTGCTATTGGAAATGAAAAAGCATTTATGACAACAAAACTTGTAGGTCCAAATACCAAATTTCTTCCATTTAATAAAGACACTGAAAACCCAATTAACCCAGAAGGTCACAAAACTGCGTATCTATGGGAAGATATTCTTCAACCAGATACATTACTCGATTTAATTGATAATTATTTACATATACAAGAGTACACTGAAAAATACTTTGTAAAGGACAAAGGCCTAGTTGAAAAAGAACATAGAACATTAATCTTTCCTAGATACCATCAGTTAGATTCAGTTCGCAAAATTTTAAATGCTGTTAAATCTGAAGGTGTAGGTAAAAACTATTTAATTGAGCATTCCGCTGGTTCGGGAAAATCTAATTCAATTGCCTGGCTTGCTCATCATCTTGCAAATTTTTACCAAAAAGAAACTGATATAGACAGATTATTTGATTCAATCATAGTAGTTACCGATAGAAGAGTTTTAGATCGTCAACTACAAAATACAATAAAGCAGTTTGAACAGACTACAGGAGTTGTAATACCCATTGAAAAGCATTCAAGGCAATTAAAAGAAGCCCTGGAAAGCGGCAAAGATATAATCGTCTCAACCATTCAGAAATTCCCAGTGATTTCTGAGCAAATGACAAAACTAACTGGAAAGCGATTTGCAGTTATAGTTGATGAAGCCCATTCAAGCCAGGCAGGTGAGGATGCAAGACATTTGAAGAAAGTCTTGTCTGTAAATTTAGAGAATGCAGAAGAAGAAGATAAAACAGATTTTGAACTTGATGACGAAATTTTAAAAGAAATTAGAATACGAGGTAAACAACCACATATTTCCTATTTTGCTTTTACAGCTACTCCAAAAAACAAAACACTGGAACTTTTTGGAAGAAAAAATGATCAGGGAAAATTTTCTGCATTTCATACCTATTCTATGAGGCAGGCCATAGAAGAAAGATTTATTCTGGATGTTTTAAAAAATTATACGACATATAAACGTTACTTTAAATTAATGAAGACAATTATTGAAGATAAAAAATATGAAAAGAAAAAAGCCATAAAACTATTGACCTCATATGTTGATTTGCAGCCTCATGCTATAGAGAACAAAGCTCAAATTATGCTCGATCATTTCTTGGATAAAACTGTAAATGAAATACAGGGTAAAGCTCGTGCAATGATTGTGACCAGGTCCAGGCTTCATGCAGTAAAATATTATTTAGTGTTTAGGAAAGCGATGAAAGAAAATAATTTAGCATTCAAACCTTTGGTTGCCTTTTCAGGAACAGTTATTGACCCTGATTCTGGAGGAGAATATACTGAAAATAACCTTAATAGATTAGCTCCACAAGTCAGTATCCAAGATGCATTAAAAACTCCGGAATATAGAATTTTAATAGTCGCTGAAAAATTTCAAACAGGTTATGATGAACCTTTGCTTCATACAATGTTTGTTGATAAAAAACTAGTTGACCTTCATGCCGTTCAAGCTCTGAGCAGATTAAATAGAGTCATGAATGGAAAAAATGATACTCTAATCATAGATTTTGTAAATGAAACAGAAGATATAAAAAATGCCTTCCAACCCTATTACCAGACAATATTTTTATCAGAAGAAACGGATCCTAATAAATTATATGATCTCCAGCATCAGTTGGAAAAACATGAGGTATTTTCAAATTATGATATAGATGAATTTTCTAGAATATTTTTTAATCCCAATGAGGAGTTAGAAAAATTACAGCCAATTCTTGATAAAGCAGTTGAGAGATGGAGATTTAAACATGAGGATGAACAGGAAGATTTTAAATCAGTACTCCAAAAATATGTTAGACTATATGGATTTATTTCCCAAATTGCAACTTTTGAAGATATAGATTTAGAAAAGCTATATAATTTTGCAAAAAATTTAATAAACAAATTACCAAAAACCAAAAAAAAGCTACCATATGAAATAAAGGAAGCAGTAGATCTTGAATCATTTAGAATTCAACAAACTTTTAAAGGAAAGATAAAACTTGAAAGTGAAGATGGTGAAGCTAAAGGAGTTATCACAGAAACTATTCCCCAACCTCCTGATGAAGAGGAATTCCTAACAAAGATAATTGAAGCATTGAATGAAACCTATGGGGCAAATTTAACCGAAGAAGATAGACTTGATATTGAATTCATAAAAAATAAACTAGAGGAAAATGAAGAACTAAAAGCTGTAATGAATCCCAGGAATACGAAAGAAAACATTAGAGGCAAATTTGAAAAAATATTTGATAAACTTCTTCTCGACTTTGTAAATAATAAATTTGAGTTATACAAAAAATTGTCTGATCCCCAAATAAATTCTCAGTTCAAAAGAAAGTGGTTCGATAGACTGATAGAACAACATGGACTTTAGTAATTAAACTTTTTATCATTTATAGATAAAAAATATTTTCTAAAAAAAATAAAAATGAATATAAAACAAAAAATCTTCGATTTATTAAATGCTATTGATGAGACTTCACAATTAATTGATCCAGAGGAAATAATTAAAATTGATAGAGGTGATAAACAAAATAATTTCTTTAGGTATATTGGAACTACACAGCTTGACAACATTTTTTCATTGCTTGAAAAAAAACAGTTATCAAAGTAATAAAAAAAGCTGAACCACTTCATGCATTTACAGCAATCAAAAATGGCCTTTAAAATTCTCGAGATGTTTTCTGCTTCTATTTTTTAAAAGATATAAATTTTTACTCCTTCTTTAATAAAATAAAAAGCGAAGTCTATCCTAATCAGAAAAAAAATACTTTAGTCCTTGAATTAATATATGATGAAATTTCAAGGCAAAATATATAATAAGAATTAAGTTTACTTATGAAAATTTAAAAATAGATCAATTTTTAAACATTAGTTCACCACTGTACGTACTAAGAATATAGTTGGAGAATATAAGCTGCCTATTGGATACTCGATTTAAAATTTTTTTCCTAAATAATTCTTGTACTAAATAGAAAAAATAAATTGAAAAATTGCATATTCCCTGTATAATTATTTTTGTACAATTAAGCTCTTGCAGTGTAGAAACTGCAAGGATATCTTTAAGAAATATACCCTATCTAGCCGGCTTATAAGATAAAAAATAGTTGGAGTTAGCCTATAAGCCGAGTTCTGTACTAAATTGTTTTCATTAATCTTTAAACAATGATCTATTTTAGCTGTCTACTTACTAAATTAGATACAGTTTACTCTCCATTAATTTTATATGACACCTATACTTTTTATATTCACTACTCCCTCAATACTTCTTCTTGACAATCATACCTAAAGTGATTAGAATTTTCACTTAGTCCCATTTAGCTACGGAATGGAACCATATTAACGCTTTTAACATTTTAAAAAATCTTTGAATAAACTTAGAAAAGGAGATGTATAAGTGGAAACCATAAAAAGAAAATTGCCGGTATTTTTTATCATTCTAACTCTTGCTCTATCAATTGTTCTAATGATACCGGGTATGTTATTTGCCCAGGAAGATGAAGAGGCGGTAGAAGAAATCGCAGAACCTGAACCGGAAGAACTGATCTTTGAAACTAAACTTCCCAAAATACAGGCTAAAGAGGGGGAGACATTTATTTTTAACTTTGATGTAGCCTATAAAGAAGGAGATGAACCATTTGGTATTGAAGAAGGCAAGAGTGAAAAAACCTTTGATATTACAGTTGAGTATCCTACCGGCTGGATTGCTGCAGTGGCATCCGGTAGCACAGAAGCACCAGCTATTAACCTG